>ERZ824488.2953-NODE-2953-length-13820-cov-4.519869_pt1 | contig 13820 bp, 10 predicted proteins | sample MGYA00519936_ERZ824488 | MGnify/ENA primary metagenome ERZ824488 (study PRJEB31778, sample SAMEA3449153) | human gut metagenome | biome: human gut; feature: human-associated habitat; material: faeces | place: United Kingdom | collected 2010/2012 ... | reverse complement strand
CCTCATCTGCCGCAAGCGGCATCTTCCCCTCAAGCTCCGCAAGGGGAAGACAATGTCGAAACCTCTGCTGCATGCCGCTAATTGACAGCGGCAGTAGATGCAACATGCGGAACGGATAAATCCGTTCCCTACAAGCGGCTGCGGCCGCAGTGAAGAGGTAATAGGTAATAGTGAATAGGTATTATTCAACCCCACGGCAGCAAAGCTGCCTGCTCCCCTTGCAGGTGAGCCAATGGGGCGCGGTGCAAAATTCAGCAACGTACTAACGTAGCGCGAGGCAACCATGGTTTGGTCGGTAATTTCGACACCGGGCGGCAAAAACTCCGCACCGCACTTGCGTTACGCGAGAGTTTTACGGTTTCGCCGGTAAATTCGACACCGGGCAACCAGAGATAACCGTATTGGTAGGTGCCCCAATGCGCCTCTAAAAGACAAAGGAGGTATCGACGGTGACGACGGCGAAGTGGCCGGGGAGCTTTTCCTCGACAGTGCGGCATATGATATCGCGGAACTGCTCGGGCGTTTTGCCGCAGCCGGTGTCCATAACGACGTCGAAGATGAGGTTTGTGTGGCTCGGCCCCATGACCATGCGGAAATCGTGAATGCCGCGCAGCCCGTCAATGCCCTTAAGCGCCTCCTCGAGCGCGGCGTGTTCGGCATTTACCTGCTCGTTATCGGTCTCGACGGGATCCATGTGTATAGTTGCGTCGCAGCCGAGCGTGCTTTTCAGCTCGCGCTCGACGGTGTCGATGCTGTCATGCAGCTCGAAGATATCGCCGCGGCCGTCTACCTCGGCGTGCAGCGAGATCATCATTCTGCCCGGGCCGTAATCGTGAACAACGAGGTCGTGCATGCCGATGACGGCGTCCGAGCTCATGACTATATCCTCGATGCTTTTGACAAGCTCCGGATCGGGCGCCTGACCGAGCAGCGGCGAGAGTGTGTCCTTTGCAACGCCGTAGCCGGCAAAGAGGATAAACACCGCGACCGCCGCGCCTGCCCAGCCGTCGATGTTGACCTTAAACAGCCAGCTTACGCCCATCGAGAGAAGCACGACCGTCGTTGCAACGGAGTCGGACAGGCTGTCCGCACCCGTGGCGGCCATGGCCGAGGACGAGATCTTTTTGCCGACGCTGCAATTATACGCAAACATATACAGCTTGACGAGGATTGACGCAAGCAGTATCGCCGCCGGGAGCAGGCCGACCTCGACCGGCTCGGGGCTGAGTATCTTTTCAACCGAGCTTATCAGCAGCTCAACGCCCATGATGACGATCAGCGCCGCGACTGCGAGGCCGGAGATATATTCTATCCTGCCGTGGCCGAACGGGTGGTCGGGATCGGGCTTTTTGCCCGAAAGCCGGAAGCCCAGCAGCGATATCGCCGACGCGCCGGCGTCGGATAGGTTGTTGAACGCATCGGCGGTTATGGCTATCGAACCCGAGATCGCGCCGGCGGCATATTTTCCGGCAAACAGCAGTGCGTTGAGGAATATCCCCAGCAGGCTGCACAGCGTTCCGTAAGCCTTGCGCACCGAAGGATCCGTATACTCCGTCGGATTTTTTATGAACAGTTTTGATAACAGCTTAACCATTTTACGGCAGCACTTTCGCGCTCTCCTTATATTGTTTTGCACCTTGCGGCGCACCTGAATTATATAATGCTTTTATCCCAAACACAAGGAAATTAATAAAAACTTGACAATAATCCCTTGATGTTTTTTTATCTGTGTAATAAAATATGTAGATACATCACCCGTGGGAGAATCAGATGCACAAATTAGCCAAATTTATCATAGACAGCAGAAAAATAATACTTATTCTTTTCATTGCGGCCGCATGCATGTCGGCGTACACGATGCGCCTTACGACGGTTCAAAACGATCTTTTTCAGTTTCTTCCTGCCGAAACGGAGACGCGGCGCGGCCTGAAGGCGATGGACGGCGAGTTTATCACCTACGCGACGGCCGACCTTATGATCGAACACATTTCGTATGACGACGCGCTGGCGCTTTCGCAGGATATAGAGAATATCGACGGCGTGCGCCAGGCAAGCTTCGATGATACACAGGAGCACTATAAGTCCGGAACGGCTCTTATCTCCGTGAGCTTTGCCGGAAAATCGAGCGACGAGATATGCACACAGGCTCTTGACGAGATAAAATCGCTCGTCGGCGGAAAGTTCGACCGGGATAACGTAAAGCTCTACACCGAGGTCGGCACGGATTTCAGCAGCACTCTGCTGGGCGAGATGCTCATAATAGGCGCACTGAGCGTAGTTACGGTCATAATCCTGCTGCTTCTTACCTCGCGCAGCTATGCCGAAGTGCCTGTGCTGCTGATAACCTTTGCAATGGCCGCTGCCATCCAGCAGGGAACGAACTTTTTGTTCTCAGAGATATCATATGTCGCAAACTCCGTAACGCTCATTTTGCAGCTTGCTCTTGCGATCGACTACGCCATCATCCTGTGCAACCGCTTTGCCGAGGAGCGGCGGTATTTTGAGCCGTATGACGCGGCGGTGGAGGCGCTGTCGAAGGCTATACCCGAGATAGCCTCGTCCTCGCTGACGACCATCGGAGGCCTTGTCGCGATGACGTTCATGCAGTTCGGCCTCGGCGGCGACCTCGGCAAGGTGCTGATAAAATCCATACTGATCTCGATGCTGACGGTGTTCCTGCTCATGCCGGGGCTGCTGCTCATGTTCAGCCGCGCGATAGAAAAAACAAAGCACCGCAGCTTCATGCCGAACATAAACGCCATCGGGCGCTTTGCGTGGAAAACGCACAAGCTCGTGCCGCCTGTTTTCATCTGTGTCGCGGCGGCTGCGTTCTTCTTTTCGAGCATGTGCCCGTTTTCGTATAACTATAGCGACGATTACCCCCTGCGCCTGAACGAAACGCAAAAGGCGCATCAGCAGATCATAAACACATTCGGGAACAATAACATGATGGCGCTCGTCGTACCGACGGGCGACTATGAGACTCAGGCGAAGATGCTCGACGAGATAGCGGAGCTTGACCATGTAACCTCGGTTCTCGGCATTGCCTCCGTTGAGGTCATGGACGGTTACCGCCTCGGCGATAAGCTCACCATCGGCGAGTTTTCCGAGCTTGCCGGACTTGACGACACGAGTGCGAGCGCGCTTTTCGTCTACTACGCCGCGCGCCACGCCGATTACGATCAGGTGCAGAGCAACATGCGCGAATATAAAATTCCGCTTATCGACCTGTTTTTGTTCCTGTATGACGTTGCCGAGGACGGCACGATAGAGCTTGAGCAGGACAAGCTTGATATGATCGAAAGCCTGTATGCTCAGCTTTCCGACGCCAAGGCACAGCTTCAGGGTCAGCACTACAGCCGCATGCTCGTTTATTCCGACCTGCCCACGCAGTCGGACGAAAGCTACGCGCTCATCTCGCAGATCCACGGCGTTGCCGACAGCTACTACGGCGACGATGTTTACGTCACCGGCAACGCTACCGCCGCGCGCGACCTGAAGGATTCGTTCTCGACGGATAACATTCTGGTCAGCGTGCTGTCGGCAGTGTTCGTCGTGCTGGTCATCATGTTCGTGTTCCGCTCGGCAGGACTTTCGGTGCTGCTCATTGCGGTCATTCAGGGCAGCATCTGGCTCAACTTCTCGATATCGTATTTCACGCAGAACTCCATCTTTTTTGTCGGATATCTAATCGTAAGTGCGATACAGATGGGCGCGAATATCGACTATGCCATCGTCGTTTCAAACCGATATCTTGAGCTGAGGCAGCGCAATGTTTCGCGCCGCAAGTCGATACGCCTTGCGCTCAACGGTGCTCTGCCCACGCTCGTCACAAGCGGCAGCATACTCGTCATCGCCGGACTGCTCATCGGCTTTATAAGCACCGAGAGCATAATTTCCGTCATCGGACTTGTGCTCGGCCGCGGAACGATAATATCTCTGCTGCTGGTGCTGTTCGTTCTGCCGCAGATGCTCGTCTGGGGCGACAGATTTATCTCGCGCACGACCGTCAAGGGCAGAAGGCTTCGCCTGCATCCGCTTTTTGACGAGGACTTCGAGCAGATAGCGCTCAGAGACAGGGCGCGCAAGGGAAAGTAATTCCGCAGGAAGCACTGGGGGGAATGTGTTTCCGCAGGAGAAAGGAAGATATAATGAAAAGAACACTGTTAATGATCATGAGCATCCTGCTCGCCGCAAGCTCGGTATTCGGGATCATTGCGGCAGGACGCGGCTCGGATGAGCTGTCGGACATCATGCGCTTCAAGCGCGGCCAAAAGGCCGATATCATCGACTTTGTCGATGTACTCGATAAGCGCGTTGCCGATCTGCGCAAGACAGAGGAAAACCGCACCGAGGACGAGAAGGACTACACCGAGTCCGTCGTGACCGATCAGAAGGGCAATGAGCAGCTCAGTCAGGGCACGCAGGAATATAACGCCGGCGCTGCGAAGCTCGCAGCCGGTCAGGCGGAATACGACGCTGCCGAGAAGCAGTATAACGAAAAGCTCGCCGAGTATCAGGCAGCCGAAAAGCGCCTTAGCGACGGCGAGGCGCAGCTCAACGACGCAAAGGCGCAGCGCGACGCGGCGCAGGCACAGCTCGATGCCGCAACGCCGGCATACCAGCAGGCGCAGCAGCTTTTTGCCTTTATCGACAAGCATCCTGCGCTTCAGATAGCCGAAAGCATCCTGCGCAACTTCGGCTTCACCTCACTTGAGGAGGCCAGAGCGGCAATGAAAGAATATGAGGATGGTCAGGCACAGCTTGCCGAGGCCAATGCGCAGATATCTGCCGCCGAGCAGGAGATAAACGACGGCAAAGCGCAGCTCGCCGCCGCAAAGACCCAGCTGGATAACGGCAAAACTCAGCTCGACGCGGCAAAGGCGCAGCTCGATAACGGCAAAGCGCAGCTCGCCGTTGCCAAAAATCAGCTCAGCGCCGGTCAGCAGAAACTCAACGACAACGTTGATAAAATGAATGATCTCAAGGAAACGCTCACCGAACAGGACGATGCCGAGGCCGCAGTCAAATCGGGCATTGCCGTGCTCATGGAAAACGAGGGCATTGCAAAGCTCGTGAGCGACGAGAGCGACTACGAAGCCGTGCTCCAGGCCGCGCGCGACTATGTCGAGGACGACGCAGACAAGCTCAACAGCGAGCTTGACGTTCGCCAGAACCTGTATAACCTTCTGCGCATTATAAGCATCGTCGGCGTTATCGCCGGAGTTATCGGCGTTCTCGCCTCGCTCAAGCCCAACCGCACGCGCATCTATGCGGCGACTGGCGCCGCCGGCATTGCCGCTGTCGCATCCCTTGCGCTGAACATCTACGGTCTGTCAAACGATTACCGCAGCTTTGCCTATGCGCTCGAGGACGGCTCGGGCAACGGGCAAATGCAGCTTATAGCAATGCTCGTGCTGCTTGCCGTTTCGGTCATAGCGGCGATAGTCACCGTCGTCTGCGGCAGAGCGTACACCGATGCCGTAAACGGCAGGGAACGTGAAAAATATGTCCGCCCGTCGGAGGCCGTTGCCGCTCAGCCCGAGCTTGATGCAGTCGAAGAGGACGACGATGACGATGAGCCGGCTCCCAAGCCGCGCCGCAGGGACAACAAGAGCAAAAAGCACCGCACCGAAAAGCTTGAATACACGCCCGAGCCGGACAGCATCGACGAGCTCACCGAGCAGACCCGCCGATTCAATGAGGAGGCCGAAAAGCTCGAAGCAGAGGCTCGCAAAAACGATTACGAAAAGGCGCGCCGGGAATACGAGGAGGCACGCCGCAGATTCGAGGAAGCTCGCCGCCGCTCGGAAGAGAATAAGTGACAAACGGTATTACGCCATCCGGGTTCTCCGGATGGCGTTTTGAACAGGAGAACAGAAATGGACAGAGACACTCTGCGGCAGTATATCCTTGAAAACTATGCCGCCGTAAACGATTTCCCTTGGATATCGAATCCAACCTACGAGGTCTTTCGCCACGAAAGCAGTAAAAAGTGGTTCGGCCTCGTCATGGAGCTGCCGCGCCACAGGCTGGGCGAGCCCGGTGATGACATGGTCACGGTCACAAACCTCAAGTGTGACCCGCTGCTTTCCGGCACACTGCGCGCCGAGCCGGGCTTTTTCCCGGCCTATCACATGAGCAAGGAGCACTGGATAAGCGTTGAGCTTGCCGCAGTCGATGATGATAAGCTGCGCTTTCTCATAGACATGAGCTGGGAGCTTACAAGCTGACGGCTCAGCTTACATAGCACTGGATTTTTCGCCGGTGATGATATATAATCATTTGTATCACTTGCCGCACGGCGGCAGATCGGAGTAAATTTGTATGAACAAGCACAGAATTAACATATTCATCGCCCTTGTGCTGGTGCTCATCATCATCGCCGCGGTCTCCATGTGGCTTACAAGCCGCGACATAAAGGACACCGTACCGACCGAGAGCGCGCAGCCGACCCCGGCGCTCACGCCGAGCGTCATTTCGACCCCGACCCCGGCTCCGGCCGAGAGCGCGCGGCCATCGGCAGATCCGAGCAGCTCACCCTCGCCGAGCGCGCAGCCCGGCCAGACCGCCGCACCGCAGCCGACGCAGAGCGCCGTCATAAACCGCACCATAAACCAGACCGGCAGCTTTGAGAGCAACACAGGCACCAAAATGATAATGTATGCAAACTGGACGGCCACCTCACTAAACAGCGAGACCGTCACGATAAAGCTCGACGTTATCCTGAGCACCTACACGCTGTCCGTCGGCCCCCATAACGGCGTTATCACCGTTGCCGGCGTTGACTACAGCTTCACAAGCCCCGGCATAAGCTACAAGAGCGAAAAGGTCAGAAACAATGCCGTTTTGACAAGCCGCAGCATCGAGGTCACCGTTCCGGCAGGTCAGGCAACGGCGATCCCCGTTTCCGTCAAGTGGGACTTTTACGGAACCTACGGCGGTGTGGAGATAAGCCGGGTCTCTGCCGGCGGCACGATTAACATTCAGGGATGAAGGTGATATCATGAGATCCACTCTCCGCAGAACATGGGCAGAGGTCTCGCTCGACGCGATAGAGCATAACTACAAAGCTCTGCGCGCGCGCATCGGCGAAAATGTCAAATTTCTCGGCGTAGTCAAGGCCGACGCTTACGGTCACGGCGCTGTTCACGTTGCGCGTACGCTTCAGGAGCTCGGCGCGGACTATCTGGCCGTTTCAAGCCTCGACGAGGCGATGGAGCTGCGTGCAAACGGCATCGTCATGCCCATCCTCATCCTCGGCCACACGCCCACCGAGCAGGTGCCGAATCTTATAGCCAACAACATCACCCAGACCGTCACCTGCCTTGCCAAGGCGCATGAATACAACGCCGCCGCGGCCGAGTTCGGCGCAAAGCTGCGCGTTCATATCAAGGTGGACACCGGCATGTCGCGCCTCGGCGTTCTGTGCGCCGGGCGGCATTTTGAAACGGGCGTTTCCGGCATCGTTGACTGCTGCGGCATGCCTTACCTCGAGGTTGAGGGCATGTTCACGCACTTTGCCGTTGCCGATGAAGCGGACGAGGCCGACGTTGACTACACCAAAAAGCAGTTTGAGCTTTTCAAAAGCACCGTCGCCGCCGTCGAGGAGCGCATCGGCCGGCGCATACCGCTGCGCCACTGCGCCAACACCGGCGCCGTTGCGCTGTATCCGGAAACGTACATGGACATGGTACGCCCAGGACTGCTGCTGTACGGTTACGGCGAGTTTGCCGAAAAGCTCGGCCTGCGCCCGGCTATGGCGCTCAAGGCAATGATAAACACCATAAAGATCTATGACGAGGGCACCGATATCAGCTACGGCCGGCTGTTTACGACAAGCGAGCCGACGCGCATCGGCGTCATCCCCTACGGCTATGCCGACGGCTTCTTCCGCTGCCTGTCGAACCGGTGCAGCATCATGACCGCCGACGGCCCCGCACCCCAGCGCGGCAGGATCTGCATGGATATGAGCATGATCGACCTCAGCGAGCTGCCCAATGTCGGCGTAGGGGACGAGGTCGAGATCTTCGGCCCGGATAACCCGGTCGAGACGCTCGCGCAGCTTGCCGGAACCATTCCGTATGAGCTGACCTGCGCCGTCAGCAAGCGCGTTCCGCGCGTTTACTTCAAAAACGGCCGCGAGATCGACCGCGAGCTGATGATGCGATTTTGAACATGAAAAAAGCGCCCTCATCCGAGGGCGCTTTTTTCAATAGATATCAGTGCTTATCAAACTTGAGTTTGGGCTTATAGAACTCGAAAATGACGGTGTCGTTGCCCTTTTCGTTGGCCCATTCGTGGCTGGTCCAGCAGACCTTCATCGCGCCGAGTGCTTCGCACAGCTTCACCGGGAACGGCTTGGGCGCGATCTTATATGCGATAAACTGCGGCCGCGCGAGGAAGTTGAGCAAGACGTTTCCGAGTATAAAGCCGGTCACGGGTTTTACCTCTCCGTTATAGTCCTTCGGCGGATTCGCCAGCTGGCCGCGCACGACCTCCGGCGCATTGATCTTGAACCAACGCACGATAAACGGATTGAAGCTTTCGATGCAGTAGTCGCCGGTGTAGCGGCGAAGAAGTGCATAGGTTTTTTCGCAAAGCTCCTTGTTGCGCTTGCCGTTTTTCAGCTCAACGATGATAGCCCCGCGGCCTCTGACCGTTTTAAGAACGTCGGAAAACAGAGGTATCGTCTCGTCGGTGCCGCAAAGGCTCAGCTGCTGCAGCTCGGCAAGGGTCTTGGAATCGACGCGCGCATCAACTCCGCAGACGCGGTTGAGCGTATCGTCGTGGAACACGACGACCTGTCCGTCCTTCGACAGCTGAACGTCGAGCTCGATGCCGTAGCCGTAGGACGCGGCGCGCTCGAATGCGGCCAGTGAGTTCTCCGGCACGGATTTATCACGTTTATGCAGCCCACGGTGGGCAAAATTACGGTTTTGGAAAGGCGATTTCTGCTTCTTGCGGATCTTGCCGGGAGCAATGAGGTATATAAATCCGCCGACAGCGGCAGCTCCGGCAAATGCGGCAAGCTTTGCGGCGTTTACCTGTTTTTTCATTATAACACCTCCGGTGAACATTTCTATATCCACATTTTACACCCCTGCACCATCCCGGTCAAGGCTTTTTAGTGGCGAATTGGGGCAGCTACGGATACGCATATTGCGGTCGCCCGGTTCGGAACATTGGAGGAAACCATAGCAAAAGGGCGATCAATGATCGCCCCTACGGCTATAGATTTAAGTGCCGGCAAACCCATCACAACGGAACAGGCAAGCCCGTTCCCTACAAGGTGCGGCGCAAAACGCAGCTTGGACTATCGGGTTTCGCGGCGGCCACGGTTTCCACCATTGTCTCGAACCGGGCTACCAGAGATAACCGTATCCGTGACTGCCTCAAGTCGCCACTAAAAAATTATTTAATAAGAAGGGTGTCCATGATCGCGAGCATTTCGGGATTTGAGCGGAGCTTTACGCGCTCGTCCTCGTTATCGTCGCCCATGAGCACGACCGTTGTCAGCACATAGTCGGACGTCGAGTCTGCGGCCGGGAACGCCATGCAGTAGCTGCCGCCGTTTGTGAAGCAGATGCCCTCGGCGTTTTTGAAGCTGACCTTGCCGAAGTTCTTGTAGTTCTCGGCAACGGATTTCTCAAGCGCCGCGAAGTCCTCGCCGTGATAGTACGGCGCGTACTCGATCTGGATGGAGAAGTCGTCGGTGTTTATGATCGCAACATGCGAGTCGCCCGAGTCGGTGATGTAGCCCTCGGACACTACGCCGAACGCGTGCTTATCGGCATCGTATGTGACCGTGACGGTGATCTCCTTTGCGTCCTTGTAGCCGCTTGCGAAGCTGTAAACTCCGGATTTGGGGTTCTTGAAGGAAAACTCCGCGCCGTTTTTGCCGCCGGACTTCGGAGCAGCTTTCGCCGTGGGCTTTGCCGCTGCCGGCTTCTTCTCCGCGCCGGACTTGCCCTTGAGCGCAAGCGCAGCGCCTGCTGCCGCCGCTGCCGCGATGGGTGCTATGACCAGCCATTTTTTCATGGTTTCGACCTCCGTTTATTTTCATTTTCTGGCTTGCTATGATTTTAACCCATACAGGCATGCATAGTCAAGCGCATTGACGCGAACCGCAAGTTTTGCTACAATATTTCAGTGGCGCATTGTGGCAGTTACGGATACGCATATTGCGGCAGCCCGGTGTCGAGGCATTGGCAAAAACCATAACATTTCGCGTAGCACAGGTGCGATGCTGAATTTTGCACCGCGCCCCTGTAGGGAACGGGCTTGCCTGTTCCGCTTACCGCGGTTTTGTCAGCACTCACCGGTCGGGCTGACGCAACAAACGTATTGGCATCAGCGTAAAGGCGCTACTAAAATGCCTTCCCCTGCGTAGCTTGAGGGGAAGGTGTCACCTTTGGTGACGGATGAGGTGTCATTATATCTGCGGTGCTAACCGCCACATTTTTAGATGCGAATTCACATTATACCGATACATTCATTGCGTCAGCCCGACCGGAAACTGCCGACGAAACCGGTATATGCGGAACGGATAAATCCGTTCCCTACGGCTATGGATTTTGGTGCAGGCAAAACCGTTTCATTTAGCAACAAGGTAGCGCCTACGGCGCGGATATAATTACACCTCATCTGCCGCAAGCGGCATCTTCCCCTCAAGGGGAAGACAAAAGGGGGCGGTGCAAAATTCATCAGCGCACTAACGTATGGCGAGGCAAATGCGGTTTCCTCTGCATCCTCGACACCGGGCAACCAGAGATAAATGTATTGGTAGCTGCGTCAATTCGCCTCTAAAATTACGCCTCCAAAACACCGTAGTGGTTTTTGAGGAACTTGACGAAGCGGCGCGCGGAGGTCGAGGCGGACTCGAGCGACTTGATCGCAACGCCGACGCGCACGACGACGGGGATCTCGAGAGGTATGGTTTTTACCTGCTCCTCGTATCCGGCGAGCGAGAGCGACGACAGGATCGACACGCCCAGGCCGCACGAGACCATGGACAAAATCGCCGCATCGTCCGAGGCCGTGACCTGGATGCGCTTTGCGTCCGGCGGCAGCAGCTTTTCGGAATACTGCTCCTGACAGGTGATAAACGGCTCCTTCAGGAGCCTGTCTATGGAAATGCGTTCCCTTTCCCAGTGGAACGTCGGGGGGACGACCGCGATAAGCGGAACGCGCGTAAGAGGTATCCACTCGAAGCCCTCGGCGCAGGTCTCGTCCACGAGCGCAAGCTGAACCTCGCCCTTTTGAAGCAGCGCCGGCATCTCATAGCCGCGGATGGTCACATCTATCTGGATATCGGGGTAGAGCGCCTTGAATTCCTGCAAAAGCTGGGGCAGCGCGGAGCGCGCAATGCTCGCAAAGCAGCCGAGGCTGAGCTGGTGGCGCTGGGTGCGGCTTTGCGCGGCAGCCTCCTGGCGCAGCGCGTCGCAAGCATCGATAACGCCTTTTATATAAGGAAGAAGATGCTCTCCCTCTTCCGAAAGGCGGACGCCGTGACTGCCGCGATTGAGCAGCGTGCAGCCCAGCTCTGCTTCAAGATTATTCACAAGATGCGTCATTGCCGATTGCGTGTAGCCAAGCTCCGCCGCGGCCTTGCTGAAGCTGCCGCGATCGACCGCTGTCAGCACTGCGCGCAGTCTTCCGTCATCCATAACGCTCACACCTTTCTTATATCTATAATTATTGCCATGCAAATATAACACGCCAAATCGACACATTCAATAACATTTGGTTAACATTTTATCACGCGTAATATGAAATTATTTTGTGCATAGTATTAAAGTTTTTAATACAGAGATGAATAAGAGTGATTTCCGCAATCATGAAAAAAATGATATCCTTTATTCACATTTTTCAACACATTGCACATATTGGGTTGAAGTGTAACAGTGTGCAGCGTTTTTGCAGAGCCGCTGCGCAGCAGATGAGAAAGAAAATGATGAAAGAGGAAAATTGAATGAATCTTCAGAACAAACCCCACACTGTCCGCGACATTATCGTCGTCGGCTTTGCGTTGTTTGCGATGTTTTTCGGCGCAGGCAACGTCATTTTTCCGCCGTATCTCGGCGTTGAGGCAGGTCCCGAATGGCTCGGCGGCTTCTCGGCATACTTCATTGCGGACATCGGTCTTGCAATGTGCGCGGTCTTTGCGCTTCTGCGTGTCGGCAGCAGCGAGGCCGTCACCGCGCGTCTGGGCAAGGTCCCGGCCGCAATACTCATGAGCGCGCTTATCCTTTGCATCGGCCCCATGGTCGCAATCCCCCGTACCGCCGCAACCACCTTTGAAATGGCAATCGTTCCGAACATCAGCGGCGTTTCCTCCGTTGTGTTCTCCATAATATTCTTCGCGATCATCCTGTTTTTGTGCATCCGTCAGTCGGCCGTCGTCGATATCGTCGGCGCGATCCTGACTCCGCTGCTGCTTGTCGGCCTTGCGGTCATCATAATCAAGGGCGTTGCAACGCCGCTCGGCGAGATATCGCTCACCCCGAACGCCGACAACGTCATTCTCGGCGGCATCAAGGCCGGCTACCAGACCATGGATGCGCTTGCGGCGCTGCCCTTCGGCATCATAATCCTCCAGAGCGCTGCCTCCAAGGGCTACACCACCAACGGCCAGAAGTTCAAGATCGTCTCCGGCTCGGCAATCCTCGCAGCCGTGCTGCTGCTCGGCGTTTACATGGGCCTGTGCTACCTCGGCGCTACCGTTTCGGCTCAGTACGGCCTTGAGATCGGCCGCGCAGAGCTTGTTATGGCCATCGTTGAGGCGCTGCTCGGCAAGGCCGGCATGATCATCTTCGGTGTTGTCGTGGGTCTTGCCTGCGTCACCACCGCCATCGGTCTGACCAGCTCCGCCGCAGCTTACTTCACCGAGCTGTGCAACGAGAAGGTGCCCTACAAGGCATTCGTTATCGCCATCTGCGTATTCAGCGCAGTTGCATCCAACCTCGGCCTCGACCGCATCGTTTCGATTGCGGCTCCCGTGCTGGACATCGTTTATCCCCCTGCACTGGTCGTTATCTTCATTTCGCTCATTATCCCCAAGGCAGACGACTATGTCAGCCGCGGCGCGGCCCTCGGCGCAGTCGGTGCGAGCATCCTGTGCGCGTTCAAGGTTCCCGCAATGGAGCACCTGCCCCTGTACGACATGGGTCTGTACTGGATTCTCCCGGCCGTCGTTTTCGGTCTGCTCGCCTTCGGCCTCGCGGCTGTCGTAAAGCCCAAGAAGAGGCCCGAAGTGGAAGCAAGCGTCTGATATTTCAAGCCACGAGCTTCGGCTCGTGGCTTTTTCACGCAAAATACGCACAACAAAGCCCCGGAGCTTGTCCGGGGCTTTGCTGCAAAGTGTGCATAAAGTGAAGATAAAAGGAGTATAGAACTTTGCTATGGTAAAGGGAAGGTTGAACCGGTGTCCGGTTCGATATCGCGCAGAGCGGAGACCTGACCGCCCTGCGGACATAGAAGATACATATGGGGGTTACGATATGCATTCTACCTTATGCGCCGCCCTTTGTCCGCTCCAAAACGTCATTCCTATGCTCCAAATAGGTTTTAGTGGCGCATTGAGGCTGATACCGACACACTTTTTGCGCTTGCCCGGTATCGAGAGTGCAGAGGAAACCGTATGTGCCTCGCGTAACGCAAGTGCAGTGCTGAGTTTTGCAGCGCACCATTGTAGGGAACAGGCTTGCCCGTTCCGTTTGTTATGGTTTCGTCGGCAGTTTCCGGTCGCGCTGACGCAACAACTGTATCGGCAATTATTCACTATTAATTATTCATCATTCATTATTCATTGGGGCGGT
>ERZ824488.2946-NODE-2946-length-13852-cov-4.326593_pt1 | contig 13852 bp, 10 predicted proteins | sample MGYA00519936_ERZ824488 | MGnify/ENA primary metagenome ERZ824488 (study PRJEB31778, sample SAMEA3449153) | human gut metagenome | biome: human gut; feature: human-associated habitat; material: faeces | place: United Kingdom | collected 2010/2012 ... | reverse complement strand
GTGCAGAACATCCAGTGGATGTTCGTTTTGCACCGACCGAAGCGGAGCGTAGACATAAAAGTGGAGCGTCAGCTTCACGATATGCGAATATTGGGCAGGATTGTGGGGTGCTGTGTGCCAGTGGCACACGTTTAGCACCGACCGTAGTGAATACGAAGATATGAAGTACGGAACAATCCGTAAGGCATCTTTCGACCCCAACATCATATATATTTACTATGCCTTTTTTACTACGGTCAGCATCATCTTGAAACGCTTCTCTGCTTTTAATGCATGCTGGACGCCAGCGGGCATTACAATGACATTTCCTGCAGTGACTGTATGGGTTTTTCCGTCAATGGTGATCTTTGCTTCTCCATCCAGGATCAGTACGAAAGCATCGCCCGGTGCTGCATGTCCGCCGATGCTTTCTCCTTCATCCAGTGCAAACAGAGTCATGGATACTCCAGGCTGCTGGGCCAGTGTCAGGCTGACAACCTTTCCCTCTTCATATTCTACTTTGTCTTTTACAGAAAAAGATTCTGCTGGTTCTACATTTTTGAGCAGTTTGTCCATCCTTGTTTCCCTCCGTTTTTCTGTCATGACAGCATCAGCTGGAGCACTTTGAATGCTCCTCCTTATATTTGTTATTATATCATGATTCGCACCTCACGGTGCTTGACGCTGCTTCGCAGCTATCATGATCGACATTCGCCGCTCCCCATAACCGTGCAAGCACGCTTCTGGCTCGCTAACGCTCATTATATCATAAACTCCCTGCTTTTTTAATAATATCCTCGTTCTTCCATCCAGTCTTTCACATAGCATCTGATTCCAATATAAACCACATGCACCAGTAGCAACAGCGTGATGAGATTTATCGGAATAACATTTTTAATCCGTTTTCCAAAATAAATTGCAATGGCTGTGCTTGTAATAACTTCCACAATACTGATGATATCCCAGCAATATTTCCGGTAGATTTTTCCTATCTGGTAACCAATCCCGCCGATCAGCCACCCGGTTATTACAAATCGAAAAAGCCGTCGAGATGATGAAATCTCATCTCAACGACTCTCTTGCATATGCGCTTTCCTTTTTACCGGAAACGTAACTCGATCCCCTCTCTTTACTATTTGTTCAGGAAGTGCTCCCTGTTCGGATACTCCTGCCGATATGCCCGGAGGGCGGCTTCCCGGAGCAGTGTGAATTCTTTTTCCATGCGAAGCAGGCGAGGCGCCTTAAAGGCGATCACGCTGATCTGTTCGGCGATCTTTTTTGCGATTCCTTCTTCAGATAACTGACCCATGGCGCGGAAAAATTATCCTGACACAAGTGATAGTGCAGCTTTTCTGTTTTTCCGATAATATAATCATATATAACGGTGTACTATAAAAATCAAAGCAGGATCATGTAAGCTGAGAGGGGGATTGTGTATGGAAAATAAATCGAGGAAAACAGGACACTTTATAGGTGAGGTACTAATAGGTCTTTTATTCCTGTTTGCAGTTGTAGGGGTGTTTTTATGGAGTGTTAACAGAATTGTATCCAGCATAGAATATAAGAAATCAGCGGATGTTCGAACGGTCACAGCCCGTGTTATCGATTATGACATAAAGAATTCGGACGACGAATATGACGATTACGACGAGTATGTGACGAAGCTTTCGTATGAAGTGGATGGAATAAAATATACAGGGAAACGTACCTACTACCGGGAAGTCAGCATAGGCGAAGAAAAAAATATCGAAGTTTATCTGACACCAAGAGGCAAATACAAAATGAAAGGCGACGACGACCCTTTAACGTTCCTTCTGGCCTGTATAGGAATTCCGGCAGGCCTTCTTCTTACATTTATCGGAGGCAGGGTTCTTGTACAAATAATTGTCGGCCACTTTAAGAAGCCAACGAGCTGAATAGCAGAAGATGCCATTCAGCCCGTTTTCATTGTACTGTTCCTTTTATATAATGATTCCGTTCCCTGATTACTCAAAATCTCTGGTAATATTCGTAAGCCATTTTCCTCTGATATAATGAACGAATACCACCGGCATTTTCTCGAACTCATCCAGGGTCATTACAAAGTATACCCAGATCGGCGGCAGCTTGAATACATATGCTGCCAGGTAGGTAAGGGGAACTGCAACAAGCCACATAAATATCGTATCCGTGATCATCCCAAATCTGGTATCACCTCCACCTCTGAAGCAGCCGCATATCAGGCAGGTATTGATGCTTTCCCCCATAAGACGCCAGGTTGTCATAATGATAAAGACACCAAGATAATAGATGGCGGTCTCTGTCAGTTTGTCACGATAGAAATTCAGTATCACTGGTCGAATCGCCAGAATAACACCACATCCGATCAGGCTGACAACAATTGTGGTCCTGAGCATGCGTTTTCCGTATTCTCTGGCTGTGTCAACACCGTTTTTGCCCAGCTCCTGACTGACAATGATCGTAGTTGCATTGGAGAAGCCACGACAGGCGATGGCACCAATATTTACCACCATAACAGCCACTGCATTTGCCGCAACCATATCATCGCCGATATGACCAAGGATCGCTGCAAATGCTGAAGTGGCCAGGCTCCAGACAACATCATTAATCACAGCCGGCGTTGCGATCTTCATAAAATCCTGGAACAGAACACCTGCTTTGGCAAAGAAGTATTTTATCCGGAATCTGACATCGGAACTATGTAACGAGTAAACGAGACAGATCACTACCTCTACGATTCTGGCAATCACCGTACCAAGAGCAACTCCGGTAACACCAAGCTTCGGAAGTCCAAACAAACCGAAGATAAAAGTGGCATTACAGATTACATTGACGCAAAGAGAAACTACATACGTAACAGAAGGCAGCATGATCTTCCCGATACTTCGAAGGGCACTCATAAAAACCTGAGAGAATCCCATAAATACAAACGAGAAGGAAATCACTCTCAGATATTCACCACCGGAAGCAATCGTCTCCGGACTATTGGTAAAAATCTTCATAATAGTAGTTGGCATAGCAAAGGAGACAGCAAAGAATACAGCAGAAACAATCAGCGAGATTCGTTCCGCCAGACCAAGTATCTTTTCTACTGTCTTTTTATCACCTTTTCCCCAGTACTGGGCACATAAAACCGATGTTCCCGCTGCCATACCGTAGTATAAACAGAAAAGAATAAATGTAAACTGATTGGCAAGGGAGGATGCCGACATAGCCGTCTGACTCACATATCCAAGCATCACTGTATCTGCCATATTTACCAGTGTTCCGATCAGATTCTGGATCATAATCGGAAAGGCTAATCTTGATGCGTATTTTAAGAATTCTTTTTTATTTAGCATACGAACATTCTTCCTCAATTCTGAAAATTATAGTACCTGTGGTAAAACTATCTGTTTTATCTTTTTTTCTCGAATCCATATACCCATTTTCCACGTAAAAACAGATACAGGAAAATCACAGAGCTGATGCTCCAGGTCAGCGGGTATGCCCAGAAGATCACACGAATATCCGGAATGTAGTGCACAGCAACGGTAATATAGCTGACACGGAACAGACACCAGACACAGAGCATGACGATCATCGGAACTGCTGCATGACCGGAGCCGCGAAGGACTGCTGCGATACAGTGAGAAAACGCCAGCAAAAAATAGAACAGCGCAATCGTCCGCGCCTGCATCACACCATAATGTACCACCTCCGGATCTCCATTAAATGCCGCGATCAGCGTCGGAGCCGCCACATAGATCAGAACACCGATCAGTTCCGCGATCACTATGGAGCACAGGATGCCAAACCGCGCACCTTTTTTCGCACGGTCGTACTGTTTCGCACCAAGATTCTGGCTGACAAAGGTTGTCAGCGCCATCGTAAAGCATGTAACCGGCAGAAACGCAAATCCCTCAATCTTTGAATAAGAACCGCAGCCTGCCATCGCCATTTTTCCAAAAGCATTGATATTGGTCTGTACGAAAACATTGGCGATAGAAATCACGGAGTTCTGAAAACCGGACGGCACACCATTCTGAATGATCTGTTTCATCATGAGCCCGTCAAAACCGATCTTACTGATCTGTAACCGATATTCTTCTTTTGTCCGCATCAGGTGAATCATACAGAAAATCGCACTGGCAAACTGGGAAATCGCCGTTGCCAGCGCCGCTGCCCCGACTCCCATGCCAAGGCCTGCGATAAAGAAAATATCCAGCACCACATTGATACACGAGGACACGATCAGATAAATCAGCGGATGCCGGCTGTCACCGACCGACTGTAAGATGCCGACAAAAATATTGTACATGACAAATCCAAGGGAACCCGCAAAATAAGTACGGAAATATTCGATCGACTGTGGAAGCACCTCCGACGGTGTTCCCATCAGCACCAGAATCTTTGGCGCCAGAAACATCCCGATTGCCGTCAATGCCAGACCTGCCGCCAGCCCAAACGCTACTGTCGTGTGGATCGCTTTCTGTAAATATTCCTTATTTTTTGCCCCATAATACCTCGCGATAACAACTCCTGCACCAAGTGCGATTCCGTTGATGAACCCGACCATCAGAAATATCAGATTTCCCGAGGAACTGACCGCCGCCAGGGCATTACTGCCAAGAAAATTGCCAACGATCAGAGAGTCTGCCGTATTATACAACTGTTGAAACAGATTTCCGATAAACAGCGGAATCGCAAAAAATATAATTTTCCTGGAGATGCTTCCTTCCGTCATTCGTGTTTTGCTCTCTGCATTCAAAAAATCCCCCCACTTTCCTTTGTTTTTTATTTAATGTCCGCAGATTCTATGCTACCTGTTTTTCTCTCATTTTCTCATTATTTTCCATAGTCCTAGGTAGCTTGACAAAAGCCATTGTAACACGATTTTATATAACTTGCCATGTCATTTAGCAAAACTGCTCCGGATACTCATTTCCAAAGATTCCATCTGTTACAAAAGTATATTTATGGTCAATGTTTTTTTCGTCTTTGCCAATTTCTATCTTAAAACTCTTTCTTTCTCATCACTCTCATACTATACTTATACGAAGCATACCATACAAGCAGACTTAACACAATAAGTGCAATCGCAATTTCAAGATCTCCTGTTCCTCCTATCACATTCAGAATGCTTTCTTTTAATTCCAGGTTAGCCTTCAGAAAAGAACCAATTGTATAACAAATTGCAAAAATAATTAAAATTGCGATCGGCAGCACGATTCGTCCCTTCTCTCCTTCAAACCTTAGTCGGATCGCAATCATAATTCCCGCAACTGCCTGAACCACAAAGAATGTGATCAGCTCCATTGCCAGCATTTCCAAATTTAACACTTCTTCAGGATTTATAAGCGTGGCTATTCCTGCACAGATTGCCCCAATGCACCATCCACATACTGTCATAATAAAAGATAAAATATATTTTTCTCTGACATATATTTTTTTATTTACGGGTAAAGAAAACAAATATGTGTATCCATGATCATTTTCATCGTAGCTAATCGTATTACCTGAATATACTGCCATAACAGATGGAATATACACTGCAATGAAGTCAGCTCCCATTTTCCCCGTGAGTATAAAAAATATTGCTACAACTGCTAATACCAGAAAAAGATTGCCACCTTGCCGAAGAAACAACCGAAAATCCTTTTCCAAAAGTCCTCTGATTCCTTTCATCACCTCTCGCCTCCTGTTAACATAAGAATCACCTGATCGAGTGATCCGCTCTCCACTACGATTTCCGGATAATTTTCTATATAATACTGCTTCTCGTTCGTAAGACAGGCGATTCCAAAAAACTCTTTTCTCTCTTTTAAAAGATACCTTTTATCCATTGCCCGATACTGTTCCTCACTGACTTTCAACACTGCATATTTTTCCAGAATCGTATCCATCTCTTCGTGGAGCACAATCTTTCCTTTGTGGATCACATAAATATCATCACAGAGATGCTCCAGATCCGAAGAAATATGTGAGCTGATCAGGATACTTCTCTCCGGCTTCTCTTCCATATACGCTCTTAAAATATCCAGCATCCCTTCCCTCGCTCCGACATCAAGCCCTGCTGTCGGCTCATCCATAAAATTGGGCATCCCTCTCCCAGCCCTCTAAAACACTGGCTTTAACGTCAGAGACACGAGTGTATCGTGTTCACTATTGTTCTCAAAGCGTTAGCTCTACTCCTTCTTGTTCCAGTGCAGCACTCAACTGTTTTGCATAAGTCACCTGTCCACACTTTTTCATTCCATATAAGATTCTTAAACATATATTTCTTTGTTTTAGTTTTCTTATGAGATATGTTCCGTCAAACGCCTTAGAGACTATGTCATCATGAACCTCTTCCAAATGTTCAACCGCTAAGAAACTATTACTCATCTCACTAAAACATAATAGTGTATTTAATGTATTCATAGAAATGCTGGATAAATATTTTTTCAAAATCTCCCCATTCTTTTGTATTTTGCGTAAATCGAACCCTATCTCTTTACCCTTGTTGTCAGATTTACTTTTCTCAGAATAGTATCTAACCAATGAAGCGTATTCTTTTAATTCATTTTCTGTAATTGACCCGAATACTTTCTCGCATCCAATATTTACCGAAAACTCTCTATTTTCCTTAATTAGATTTACAGCATCTGAAAATTCTTTACTTCCGAGATGATATTCTTGCTTAATCTCATCTTTGACTTCTTTGAATTTCTCTGTTCTCCATTCTTCATATACAGGAAGCCGCTTCGAAATATCCCATATATCTGCTCTCGACAAGCTCTTGGTAAATGTTCCTAGCGAATATTCAAAGATACAATTATCCAGAAAATATATCAAATCATCAAATTTTTTCATTACTTCCTTAAATTCTGTTTCTAACAATTCAATACTTACATGAGAAATTTTGTTTTTTATCATATGTGGTTCATCTTCTTTATTTAGTTCATATTTGAAGGCATCCCCCTCTTCATCGAAATAATAAAAGTAAATCATATCTTCTATATTCTCAAAATATGCAGGAATTCTTCTGTCAATATTCTTCTTATCACATGCTAATTTATATAGGCATTCAATACTATGCGTGTGTAATTCTTTTTTTCTTTCCTTTAAGACTTCCTCAGAATAACATATCCCTTTCTTTTCCTCTATTCGCCATAACATTTTTATGGCAATCTTCAAAGATAGCTCAATGCTGTGTCTGGCGTTATAAACGATAGGATATACTAACAGATCTTCAACTTCGGAACCTGTTTTCAATGATTCCGTCAGAAGTTCAACGGTACGCTTGAACCCATTTCTTATATCCTCATCGGTAGTTCCCCCATTGTCACCTACGCATGCAATAATTGTATCTTCTTCATGAAATTCAAACGGATTTTCCATCTTCTATCATCCTCTTTCTTCGAATTTAACTTATCGATAAGTATATCATAAATACAATTTATGCACACCTTTTGTTATCTACACTTTTATATTCCACCACAACAACCGGGAAATTCTTCCCGGTCGTTGCAGATTATTTTCTAATTCAGATTATAAAGTTTTTAATACGTTCAGGTCTTTCTTGTTTAAGGCTTTTCTCAATCTTACATTTTCTTTTTCCATTTGCTCTTTTTCACGTTTCAGCTCCCGGATCTGTTCTTCTAATACATTGATCCGATTCTTCAGTACAATGTCACCTATGTATCTTTTGGGGTCTATCATTCCTGCCTGCTGCTCCAGAGCACGATCCATTTCTTTTCTGACCGTTTCATTCTTATAAAAGAATCCTCTGGACAATCCTGTCCTCTTTGTCAGTTTTGGGACCGTCACTTTTTCCCGTTCTGTCAGCATCTGCCGGATTTCTGTCACTGCCTTGTTTACTTTTTCTTCACTGGCTTTTTTATTGCAGGCTATCATCGAATCGTATTTGTTCATATTCTTCCTCCCATCCTTCCAGACATTCCAGTACCATCTTAGATAATCGGTTTCTTGTTTTTCGTGTATCATCTGCCAGTATTTTGTTGCTCATCTTTCTGTAATACTTTACATTTCTCAGGCTTCTATGCCCCAGTAGTCTTGCGATTGTCCAGTCATCCACATGCATCTCGGCAAGCTTCATGCCATAAATATGCCGATACATGTGAGAACCGAATCCAAAATATTCTCCCTTATCATCTCGGAGATTTTCCTGATATATTTTATCTGTAATTTTTTGCTGGACTGTAGCATATTTCATTGGTTTTGAAGGATCACTTAAACTTGTAAAAATGTATTTACCTTTTCCGTGCTCCTTTTCTCTGTATCGAATCGCTTCCTTTATTAAGGCAGCCAGTTCCTGACTAATCGGTTTTTCATAAAAATGTGTTTTCATTTGGTGAATCTGTATTATGGTTTCACCGTCTTTTTCAATCAGGCAGTCTGTCCTGAGTGTCAGTGTATCTGACATTCTTGTTCCAAGCATTTGATGAATAAGCATAAGTCTCGCCGTCTGCACATCCACTTTCGTAAGGAAAGCATTAAATCGCTTTAATTCCTGATCGGAATAAATTTTGATTTCTCCCCTTATATCTGGTGGAATATCCCGATTCAAAATTAAATCCTTTACCTGCGGATATTGATAGACGTCAGCTACCATATTCAGCAATGCCCGCAGTCTCGTCAGCTCCGCCCGATATCTTTTTGTCCCGGTATCTTCTGTTTTCATGTATATCAAATACTCTTCCATGATTTTCCTGTCCAGCTTTGAGCAGGAATCTACTTCTTTATTGTTTTCCTTCAGATATCTTGAAAACCTTCGAATGGCAGTCATTTCTTTTTTTACAGTACCGATGCTTTCTGTTTTCAGTTGAAAATAAATTGCCTTTTTTACTTCCTCTCTGAGATCCTGTTGGGAGATTTCCTTAAAATTTATAATTCTGGTCGTGCGCGTCAGATCCTGTTTCACTTGTATATCAAGTTTTTCAAGTTGCCAGACATCCTTTGTCATCTCATCTACATCAGCATCTCTTAAATCAAGGAAATAATCTATTAATCGGTCAATATAGTGTAATGTCTTTGCCTGTGATACCGTTTCATTCCCACAATGGGATTTTGAAATTTCTGTTAGGGGCAATCCCTGCTGTAAAAGCCATATTTTCATCTGCTGCTTCCATTTTTCTTTGTCCCAGTCCAAAAAACTTTCCGGTCTGTCTCTTCTGGTTTGCAGCATTTTACATAAATGATGGTAAAATCTTCTCTCAGTATAAAATTTTTCCGCCCCAAGCTGTTGTCCTCTGTATTTCAGGAACTTCCTCATTTCTTTCTGCATCTGTACAGACGGCAGTAAATCAAGGTCATACGAAGGTTCTGTTCCCATTCGTATTTTTGAAATTTCACTTGCTTTCTCATAGGAGTCCAATTTTTTTATGTAAAATTTATTTTCCACGTTTGCACTTCTTGATTCCTGATGCCAGGCTGTTTTCTCCTTTCTTGAAAAACTCCTGATTCGCTGCTGAAATTTTCTTTGGCATAAAATCCACATACTGCTGTGTCATCTCTTCATAATCATGTCCCAGATAGTCCCGGATACTCTGAAGAGGGACTTCATCATCATATAACAGAGTCGCTATCGTATGGCGGAAATCATGTGATTTAAAATCATACCCTTTGAAAATATCCTGCCTCTTATTAAACAGTTCTTTCATTTGCCACTTAAACGAACCATACTGATATGCCCCTCCCCGTTTGTTTTGAAAAACATAATCCTCACTTCCAATATGATATTTTTCCAAATATCTTTTCATAATCTTATAAAGAACATCTGGAATCGGTACTCTTTTGTATGTTCGCATTTTCATCTGATAAACCTGTATCCACGCATCTCTTCCCTGCCAGGAATAAGCATCCCCTTTCAGGGTGCATACTTCACTGATCCTTAGTCCAATCAGCATAGAATGTAAAAGGATCAATCTTGGAATTTCAGGGAAATTTTTTAATTCTCTCAGAATCCTCTCATATATTTCCATCTCTACGCTTCGGTTATTATGACAATGTATTTCTTTTTTCAAATAATACTCATAACGAAATGGTATCCTGTCTATGATTTCTTTCGTCTGCAGATATTCATATAGCTGATAGATTGCTATAACAATATCATTAAAATAAGAAGCTTCTTTTAACTCAATTATCTGGAAATATTTTTTTATTTCGGTTTCTGATGCAAGTTTCAGCTCCATCGCGGTTTCTTTTTCCATCCACATGACAAATGCCAGAATCCTGTAGAATTCGGCTTGTATGCCACTCATTGCCAAATGTGTAACACCCAGACAGTATTTCATGTATTCCTGCAAAATTTCCCGGTTCTCTCTTTTTTCTATGCCCATAAAGGAAAATTTTTTCACAGGATTGGATGGGTTGACTCTATATTGTTCCAGATGCAGTCTTTCCAAATACCAGACTGTTGAATCCCATAAAATATTCTTGGCATGGCAGAAAAGATATTTCTGACATTCTCGGAGTTCTCTTTCTGCAAGCTCTTTTGCATATGCCGTATCTGCATATTTTTCAAGTTTATCGGCCTGTACCTGTGTAATATATCTTAAATCCTCAATATGTTCCTGCATACAAAATTGATATACCACCTTCAAACCGTTTAACCGCATTGTGCATTCTCTCAGCATTATGTCACGCAGTACGACATCTTCGATAATTTCTAAAAGCTGACGCTTGCATAGCTCTGAGCCGTTTACACGAAAATCCCAAACTAATTTATCAATGGCAACTTTGCAGTCATATCTTTCTGCGATTGCCGGATTTGGGTGATATGGTAAAAAGAGCAGTTCGTGGATTAAATCTGTATTCTTTGCTATCTCCTGCTTTCCTTTTAACGTATTGGCATGCTTTCTGATTGCATATAATTTTGCCTTATCCATTCCACGTAAATAACTGCGTACTGCTGAATCAGAATAAGTGCTTTTCAGATATTTCCGATAATCCACTCTAAGCTCATAATCGATGTCTGCTATATGCCACACTTCATTTTTTTCCAAGTATGCTTTCAGACAGCCTTTTCCAGAGTTGCTGTCCATGCTTTCATCTAATTCCCGGCTCAGTTCTTCTATCTTCTTTTCCCGTTCTTCACTTGATGTCCATTGTTCTTCCGGCTCCCAAGCAAACACCCTTCTTGCCGGCATCTATCTTCACCTCCTGCTTTCCAAAAACTGTTCTACTCCGTAAAGTTTGGAATATCGGCGGTAAAATTCCTGACTTGCTGTTTTCAGCTTGTCATCTAAAACATTCAGATATCGTATGGTTGTATCGAGATGCTTGTGTCCCAGTGCCTGGCTGATCATTTCCAGCGGCCAGTCTGCTTCCCACCTCGTATTTGCATAATATCTTCGAAGCATGTGCGGTGTGATCTTGATCCCAGTCTTTTTCTCCATGCGTTCAAACATATCGTAGACGCTGTCTACTCTTAACGGCTTCCCTATGGTATCCCCTTTGATGTTAATAAACAGGTATTCCTGTTTTTGCAGGATGTCCCAGTATTCCCCGATATAATAAAGCAGGAATTCAAAGGTATCATCGCTCACCCGTCCTCTTCGCTCTTCGGCATTTTTTGCTCTTGCATCGTTTTCATTATCATCCCGGAAGTCTACCCGGATCTCATGGTTTTCGTAATCGATGTCTTTGGTATAATCAATTCCCAAAATTTCACCGATGCGGAATCCCAGTTCCGATGTCAGTAAGATCAACACCTGATCCCTACAGTTTGTACAGGCTTCTAAAATAGTTACGATTTCGTTCCGTTCGGCTGCCCGGACGTTTCGTTCCTCTTCTTTTAAGTATCCTTTAAATGACCGGGAGCGAATGGTTCTTGTGACCCCGATGGCATTTGCCTTTGTGATCGGCTGATTATAGGATAATACCGACAGGCAGGAACCGTTATTTCTGACTACTTCTAAAAAAGAATAAAACCTGAACACTTCTTTTAAGTAAGCGTTACAGGTTTTATTCTGCGGTTCTTTATCCAAATTGTCGGTATGTTTCCCAGCTTTCAGCCATTTCAGATATTCTGCGAAAAAATCATATTGCGTTTCGTAATCCATTCCGTAGACATCTTCTGCTTCATGTTCTTCTTCCAGCAGATATTCCCAGTAATAGGCAAGGGCAAATGCATTTCTCCGTATGGTATTCGGGGAACGGTTTGCCCTGACCTGATGCATTAGATACTTGCTTGGCAGCAACACGATTTCCAGTGTTTCCATATCCCGTATAAAGAAATATTTTACGGAACCTTCTCGCTGCATTTCCACTTTATAACGCTTCATGTTGTCTGCCTCCTTTCCTCTAACGCTATACACAGTATACCCAACTCATGCTGATAAAGCTATCACCAATACCACCAATTCGCTCCAAACCACCCCTGAAATACCACTAAACTTTTTGTCCTATCTTCTGTCCGGATCTGGGCAGAACCAACAACGCTTCGAATGCTCTCAGCTGTAGTAACGTTCCACTTTCCGGCTTCGGATAAAATCTTCTACTTCTTCGATCCGCTCTACCATCTGGCACTTCGGAAGGGCGTCCAGAACATCTCCCCGGTACCTGCCTTTCTTCGATGCCCGGTGATCCAAAATGGACACAACGCAGGTATCCTGCTCCGTGCGGATCGCCCGTCCAAATCCCTGACGCAGTTTTTTCTGCATATCCGGCACCACGATAGTCTGGATGTAGGATTCCAACGATCGATACTGCTCCCTCTGGGCTTCATGGATGGGGTCCGGAACAGAAAACGGCAGTTTTACGATGATCAGGGACGATACCATGTCTCCCGGAAAATCCACGCCCTCCCAGCAGGAGCCGGCTGCGAACAGCACCGCATTCTCCATCTTCTTAAACCGTGCAATCTCTTCCTGGGAATTTCTCCATACCTGCACCATCGGAAACGGGATCTGGTCACGCAGGAGCTGCTGCACACTTCCCATCAGGGTATAAGATGTGAACAGTACCAGCGTATGCCCGTAAGTGGAACACACCAGATTGCGGATCTGTCCGGCAAGCTGCTCAGCCTCCTCCCTGCTTCCCTTTTTCATGGGCTTCAGGTTCTCCGGGATATAGAGCAGACAGTTCTCTTTGTAGCAGAATGGGGATTCTGCCACGCACTCCCGGACACCAGTTTCTTTTTCCAGCCCAGTCATTTGTCTGGTCCTTGCAAAACCGTTCCCGGCTTTTAAGGTCCCGCTGGTTAAGATCGCCGGAAATCCCCGGCTCCATAAGGTGGCGTCCAGATATTTCGGGATCTCCCGGTTGACGGCCATGAAGGTTAAATGTTCCCGGCTGTCCTGCTGTAAAAACAAAATATACCGCTTATCGTTCTTTAAGAACCACCCGAACAGCTCATCCATCTCTTCCAGCCGCCGAAAGATCCAGTAAGGAATGTTCCCGGCGAGCCGCCGGATCATAAGCTGAAGCCTTTCTTTCGTCTGATCCAGAAGGCTGCCAGCCCCCGGCGGAAAATAAAAACTTTCTTTTCCAGCCATGTCCTCTATGCCATCTTTCCGATGTTTTCGGATCTCTTCCTGAAGAGCGGCAAACCATTCCTGCAGCCGTTTTCCTTCGGTCCCTTTATGCTCCCTGGAAAGAAAATAGGAAATTTCCTGCACATCTTCCTTTCCAATGCTTCTTCCATACATCTGGCTGGCAGCTTCCGGGAGCTTGTGGGCCTCATCCACGACCAGTGCCCTGTAATCTGCCAGAAGCGGCCGGTACCCATTTGCTCGGTGCATGGCATCTGCCAGAAGATAATTGTGATTGCAGATCTGTAAAAAAATGTCCTCTTTCCTGGAAGTGTCCAGATGCTTCTGATAACGGCACCCGGCTTTCCCCGGACACTCCCTGGGGCAGAATTTCGGTACGCACACCAGCCTGCGGT
>ERZ824488.2937-NODE-2937-length-13894-cov-2.923116_pt1 | contig 13894 bp, 12 predicted proteins | sample MGYA00519936_ERZ824488 | MGnify/ENA primary metagenome ERZ824488 (study PRJEB31778, sample SAMEA3449153) | human gut metagenome | biome: human gut; feature: human-associated habitat; material: faeces | place: United Kingdom | collected 2010/2012 ... | reverse complement strand
TGTTCGTACATACCATGTCCATTTTCTGTAATGTAAACAGGAAAATCACCATATTTGTTTTTTATTTCCATCAAGGTATTGTACATGCATCTAGGATAAATTTCTCTTCCCCATAAATTTCTTTTTGTGTTTGGGTCATCTGTTGTTTCATAAAGGTTTTTGATTCGTATACCTTCTTTCATTTTTGATTTTGCGCCCTTATTATTATGAAAAACTTCTGTTTCCCCTTCTGAATAGTCCGTAACATAAAAACGGTTATAAACATTCATGCCAATAAAATCAACGATTCCTTCTCTAAAATCCAATGCATCTTCTAATTTCATGAAAGAATAATCGACTTTCAACTCATGTAAAAATGGAATCAATTCAACAGGTATTTCTCCCTTTAAAGCCGTATTTAAAATAATCCCGTTATAAAACATATCTGCACGAAGATATACTTTTTCAGGCTCTTTACAATCCGGAGCCACTTCCACATTACTGCTGTCATGAACTATTCCAATTTGTCCAGGTAAACCCATTTCGTGAAAAATATTTACCACTTTTGCACTTGCAAGAGCCTCATTATACATAACATTAAAATATCTTTGAAAATCTAATTTATGATTTGGAGGGTAATTCCCAACAATATTTGAACAATAAGCATAATATTTAGGTTCATTGATAGTAACCCAAATTTTTACTCGATTTCCAAAATACTGAAAACAAGTCTTGGCATATTCCACAAATGCTTCAATTGTATTTCTATTTTCGAAGCCACCTTCTAAAGCAATTGTATTCGGCAAGTCATAGTGAAATAACGTAACATTGGGTTCCACCCCTTTTTCAAGACAATAATCAATGACTCTATTATAGAAATCAATCCCTCCTTGATTAACCTTACCTCTACCATCGGGTAATATTCTTGCCCAACTTATTGAAAATCGATAAGAATTCTGTCCTCCTTTGACAAGTAAATCAATATCTTCTTTATAATGATGATAAAAATCACAGGAGACATCCCCAGTTGCACCATTAATATTTAGAGGATTTTCATGACTAAAAACATCCCATTCCCCTAATCCTTTACCATCTTCATTCCAAGCCCCTTCACATTGATAAGCCGCTGTTGCGGAACCCCATAAAAAATCATCTTTTACTTTTGACATACTTCCTCCATTTCATATATTTTTTAATGCATCATCTTTATTTAGCATAAATGGTCTACAATAAGCCGTAGCCATACTAGTTGGTATGATTTGATCACTAATCTTGATTCCTAATTCTTTACGCATATAGTCTTGACGCTTTAAAATTCGTTTATATAACATTGGATAGGATTGCTTTATTTCCTGAATTAATTGTTCATCGGCCAATAAGACTCCACTTTCACAACTTATTCCACCATAACCCGATACAGATGGGATAATATCAATTTGAAAAAGCATTCCGCTTTTTATAATTTCTTTAGATCCCGGATATATTGGGCTTGACAACCATTCTTCATCAGCACATAAATGACCCGGATTTAAAGTCCAACCGTATATATCTTTTGGTAAAACCTTCTCTATGCAGTTATATAGTTCACCGCCAGTCATTCCAATATGAATTTTTTCCAGCCAAGTAACAACCGCATTAAAGTAAGGTTTAGCTACTTTTTCCAAATAATCACTTACTTTTTCAGGTAAATCTTCCTTTTTGTCTACCGCATATCCTCCTCTACTTTGTAATCCTCCTTTAAAACCAGTTGTAATAGATAAAGTATCTCCCTTTTGTATCTGTTTATTTATTGGATACATATTGGCTTTCTCAAATCTTGCACCTGTTGCCATGATTGTTACAACACTATGATATTGTCCAAATGCATCGAGTTCTTTAGCAACGTCCATTTCTGTTTTTCCAATTTCAATTGCGTCCATTGCTTTTAGAATGCAATTTCCAGCTAAAGCAGCGCCAAATTCATAATGGGCAAATTCATTTGCATTGTTTTGAACTCGAATACCATCTTCTCCAATTAATAAATCTGTCACATTAATGTACTTTGCATTTGAATTTATTTCTCTTAAGCCACACATAATAAAGTCTGGAATATCAAACAACATTGAATTATCTTCCAGTTTGCTCGTAAAATTTTTCCAACCTACGATACCAATTCTTTTATCATTTTGTACACTGCATTTCGATAAAATCTCACTCACTGTTTTATCTGTCATCATAGGCTGATTAGGCAAAGAAAAATGAGGCATATGTACCGCTGTAGCTTTAATTCTTGATTTATCGGCTTTATTCAGATTCTCATTACCCAAAACTAGATGCGCCTGTCCATCTTTATGCAAAACAAGCAATGCTTCCTCAAATCGAGGCAGAAACCCCACAAAATATTCAAAGTTACTACCGTGCTCTAAATCTGCCCAAATAATAACTGAATCAAGATTCCGTTGTTTCATTCTATCAAGAATTGCATTTTTTCTTAATTCCATGGTCTCATCTGTTAATACAACAGGAACAATATCTGTTTCTATTTCCGGCCTTTTAATCTTTTCAAGTACGATCATGATTTACCCTCCATTTCTAAATATTATCAATAGGATACATCGGTCTCATAATCAATTTAAAAGGAATTAATTTTGTATCTTGAACCGTTGCCCCATCCGTTAAAGACATAATACAGAGTTTTCCCTTCTCTTTTAGTTCTGGATGTATGTACCCTTGTTTTACAACAATGATATCGTAATCATCCCAATCAACCCCACAAGCTTTAATTTGATGTTCTTCCACAAAAGAATGATTATTATCCGTGATCGCTATATCAATCGGATAATGCTCTATTGAAACAGTAACGATAGGACCATAATCTCCATGCTCTCCATACATATTAGTCCCCTCTTGTCTTCCTTTTGCTGTTATGACAACATCTAATTCAATTTTTTTTGACAAGTTATCATAATTTAATCCAAGGCTTATATGATGTTTAGAATTGATTGGTTCACCAACAAGTTCATGGCAAATAACAGAATCATTTATAGCAGCAAATAATACTTTTTTATTTAAATTATCTACTTTTAAAAATTGATTTAGGATAACAGTATTGGCTCCCATTGCCCCTGAGGTGACATTATCACCTGAATCGGTAATAAATACAGGCTTCCCTTCAAATGACAAAGCCATCTTAATTGCTTCATCCGGTTTTGCTGTTAGACCTGTATAATGAAATTCATGCCTTCTTTCCCAGACAAAAGATGCCAGTTTATCAGCAATTTCTTCTGCATAGTCTTGATCTCTTTGGGTTGAAGGAATTACAACAATGCCACATCCAGCAACCGGTGTATCATGTCTTAAATATCCAACATGCCATGAACAACTCATGATGCGTGGGTCTTCTTCTAGTTCGTTCATATATTGATTAATTGAGCGAACAGGCTCATCTGCTGATACACTCTGTTCACCTCCTAATATCAGAGGCAATTTTCGATATACCGGTTTTATGTTTCGGGGTTTTTCAATTAAATCAATTAATGTTTGGCAAGTCCTTTGAACAGTTTGTTCAATATCAATATGTGGTGCTTCACGAAAGCTTCGAATAAATGTTGTATTTTCAACATAACTTTTACACAAGTTCCCATGTGGATCACAAGACACTGCGATAGGCATGTATGGTCCAACTATATCTCGAATTTTTTGAACCAAATGATGTTCACCAGAACCCATACCTTCTATTTCACTTGCACCATGTAAATGTAAATATATACCATCAAGACTTCGAATATTTTCTTTGACAGCATTTAAAATTGTTTCTTCTATATATGTAAAGGCTGTTTTCTTCATGACTCCGCTACAAGCCGCATCTGCGCAAATTACCGGTATTAATTCTATATCATTTCGATTAAATACATCTCCTAGTTGCATATGGCTTAACGCTTCTTTTCCATAAGAAATCGCAGTATCTTTCAAATCACATAGCATCGGAACATTTGCATTTGCTTCCAAAACGAATTTTGCTAATAATATCTTCATTGTAACCTCCTTAAATATTATCAATAGGGTACATCGGACGCATGATTCTCTTAAAAGGTAAGGCTGATGTATCTTGTAATGTTGCTCCATCAGTTAGAGCCATAATGCATAATTTCCCATATTTTTTAAAATCAGGAAAAATATACCCTTGTTTCACAAAAATAACATCATAGTCTTCTATATTTATTTGATTTCTTTCTAATTGTTGAATTTCACAAATTGCCCAATTATTATCTGCAACCATAACTTCGATTGGGGTTTCTTTAATTTGTACATTAATATAATGTCCAAATACTTTTTCATTATCATGCATCATAAAACCATTTAGATTTCCTTTGCTTTTTATTATTACATCCAACTCAACGCTTTTTGACAATTCATCAAAATTTGTACCAAGCCGAATTGAAACCTCCTGACCTATTTCCATTCTTTCTAATAATTGATATGTCATAGGATCACAAATTGATGCGAACAAAACTTTTTTATTTAAATTATTAAGATTAAGTATTTTTCTTAATAAGAATGTATTCCAACCAGTAGATCCCGAAGTTACATTATCTCCTGAATCTGTAATGAATACTGGTTTTCCTTCAAAAGAAAAAGCCATCTCAATTGCATCATCTGGTTTTGCAGTAAGTCCAGTGTAATGGAATTCATGTCTTTTATCCCAAACATATGAATAAAGATTGTCTGCAACTTCTTCGGCATAGATTTGATCCTCTTGAGTTGAAGGAACAACTACAATTGAACTTCCTGCAACACTGGTATCATGACGAATATATCCAACATGCCATGAACAGCTCATAATACGAGGATCTTTTTCTAGTTTATTCATATATTGATTAATTGATTTAACAGGCTCATCTGTTGAGACGCTTTGTTCTCCTCCTAATATTAGTGGAAGTTTTCTATATACAGCATGAATATTTTGACGCTTTTTTAATAATTCACACAATAAATCTGCAACATGCCACATTGTTTGATCAGCATCTGTATGAGGTGATTCCCTATATGATCGAATAATTGTTGCTGATTCAACATATTCTTTAGATAAATTACCGTGCGGATCACAAACAATCGCGATAGGTAAATAAGGACCTACCAATTTTCTAATTTCAGATAAGATATGATGATCTCCCGACCCTAATTCTTCTATTTCGCTAGCTCCATGTAGCATCAAGAATATACCATCAATTTTCCTTATATTTTCCTTAATTGTTTTCAAAAAAATAGACTCAATATATATAAATGTATTCTTATCAACAACTCCAGAAGCACCTGCATTCGCATAAATAGAAGGAATTATATTTATTCCATTTCTCATAAATACATCTTCTACTCTCATTTTTTGTATACATTCTTTATCAAAAGCAAGATCATAGTCTTTTAAATTACATTTCTTTGGTACATTAGCATTAGATTCCGTTACAAATTCACCAACCATCACATACATAACATTTTCCTCCATTATCTAAAAAATATAACTCCAACAAATTGCTGGAGTTATTTAGTTTAATTATTTCCCACTAGAATCCGTTTTCTTTAAGATGACAGTCGTCGCTACAAAGGAAACAATAATCGCTACAGCAGATACTACTAGATAAAGGATAATATTTCCTGTTGATCCATCCGGAGATAAGAAATAGAAGAAAGATAAAAGTCCTGGGCAACCTCCAACTACATAATTTTTTAATCCAAATACCCCCGCAATCAGTCCTGCAGTTATCGCTCCGATTGCTGTTCCAATCAAACATTTTGGACGCATAATCAAAGAACCATAGAATGCCGGCTCTGTTACACCACACAATGCAGTAACTCCAAATGAAGAAATCATACCTTTTTGCCCTTTATCTTTTAAATGAAATGCAACTGCCAAGGCAGAACCACCAATACATAGATTAGATACTAGACCCATGACCATGTTAAATGGATCGTATCCGATTTCTGCAATTGACTGTGCCATAATTGGAGTAAAAGCTTTATCCAATCCAAGCATAACCATGTAAGGATATAATGCAGAGAGAATTGGCATTGCAATCCAACCAGCCACGGACATAACAGATTGAATTCCATAACCAACCGCATTACTTAATTCAGTTCCAATAGGTCCTAATATAATCAAAGTGATTGGTGTAACAATTACCATTGTTAAAATAGGTTTCAAAAAATAAATGAACATTTCAGGAATAATTTTCTTTAAACCTTTGTCCACAAAATACATCACTCCTACACCCAAAATAACTGGTAGAACACTTGATGCATAAGTAACAGTTGGTACTGTTATTCCTAAAAAATCTAGTCCTTCAGCATCTGAACAAACATATAAAACAGCTCCTAAAAAACCACCCATGATTGGTTCCATACGCAGAGATTTTGCAAATGAATAACCAATCCAAACCGGGAAAAAAGAGAAACCAGCAGTAAAGATATTTAAAAGAAGCTGGGCTGTTCCACTATCATCCGTAAAACCAAAATAATTCACCAATAGATTCTTTATAGCTAAGATCAAACCACCTGTAATCATTGCTGGAATAATCGGCATAAAAATTGCAGCACACTTATTTCCAAACAAATTTAGATAATACATAAAGTTTTTTTCTTCTGGTTCATCTTCAACTTCAGAAGTGACATTTTCTGTTTGATTTGGATTAAAACCAGAAACATCTAAAAAATCATTATATGCATCATTTACTTCAGGACCAATAATGATTTGTATTTGTCCCGATTTTTCAACAACACCAACAACTTTATCTTCTTTTTTAACTGCTTCTACATCAACTTTATTCTTAGAATAATAATGAATTCTTAAACGTGTAGCACAATGTTCAACAAATTTAATGTTTTCTAAGCCTCCAACATCCTTTAATACGCCTTCAGCCATTTTTGTATACTTTGCCATTTTATTTCCTCCTCTTGAAAACATTCTTCCAAAAGGTTTGGCCAGCCAAACTGTAACCACCCAATTATTTGCCCTTCTGGGCTATTTCTTCTCTCCTTTCTGACTTTAAACAATCTTATGATAACTATCATGATATTCGGCCTATTATCGATTAATATTAAGATTGTTTTTATATTTAACAGATACTTTTTCTGTCAAAAACTATGTTGTAAGTTTAACTAAGTGCAATAATAAATACATTTTTTCATCATCTTCAACTTGATAATTATATTTATTTTCAATAAAATGCGCTATTTCATTCACGCACCTGTATTGACTTTTATATAATCCTTTCATCATCAAAAACATTTCTACATATTTTTTCTTATTTTCTTCCACATATTCTTTGTTAACAACCCTTTGTACAAAAAATCTACAATGCGTAATAAATCGATCATACGCAAAATCCTCATAATCTATTTTATAATTACGATTAACAATAGAAAGAATCTCATCAATAATTGAAGTTATCTCATACATTTCCATCATATTAGAATTTGATTCCGCATTGACAATATGTAAAGTTATAAAATTTGCTTCTGAATCATCTATTTTTAAATCATATCTTTTGCTAAGCATTTCTACTGCATGCAAAGCTATTTTGTGCTCAGCTTTATATAAATATGAAATATTTTATATAATTGTTGAGTCAAAATCTATACCTTTTTTTATTCTATCAACCATATTAATGATATGATCCGTTAGTGTAACATAAATAGAATCATCTATTTCCTTATCATTATTACTTTTAATATATGAAATTACTTCTTCGCAAATCAAAATATCATCTATGGGAACGTCTTGAATTAATTCTTTAAACTTGTTGTTTACAGTTTCTTTTAATTCAAACCTTTTTTCTACTTTTGATTCATCGATGTTATCACCTTTATTTAATCCATACGCTAATCCACGCCCAACCAATACAAGTTCCTTTCCATTCTTATTTTGTGAGAGCACAACATTATTGTTGTAAACACGTTTTGCTTTCAATGAAATTCACCTCTCTATTCATAAAATTTCAAAAAGAGGATCACCTGCTTTTACATTTCCTTCTTCTCGAATAATTTTTAGCTCTTTTCCCATCACTACAATTGGTACTACTGTATCTTTTCCTTTTTTTTGAATATACTTCCAATCAACAACAGTTAAAAGATCTCCTTGTTTTACATGATCTCCAACCTTAACTTTTGTTTTAAATGGTTTTCCTTTCAACTCTACAGTATCAATTCCTATATGAATCAAAACACTTTGTCCCGATTTTGTTTTTAAACCAATAGCATGCTGAGTTTCAAATATCATGCTGACAACCCCACTTACAGGACTATATACTTCCTTTTCTCGTGGAATAATAGCTATACCATCCCCCAACATTTTTTCAGAAAACATTTCATCATTAACTTGTGTGATACTAATAACTTTTCCATATAATGGACTATAGACAATTTCAGACACAATAAATCCTCCTGTTACTAAAAAAACCTATTAATAGCATAAAGAAATTTCTTTACCTATTAATAGGCTTTGCTTACAATCAAGTAATAACAACCCTATGAATTAACTTTTTCATCCTTATTTTACTCGTATATGTAACCGCTGTCAATAAGCTATTTAATTAACACTTATATAATAAGTAAATAATTATTTTTTTTATTACATAAATTTAAAGAATATATTCCAATTTCTCTAAATCGTCAATTGGCCACATAGGTCTATAGATCTTCTTGAATGGTATTTTTTCAGATCTTTGAATTGTTGGTCCATCTGTCAAAGCCATAATATGATATTTCGTTTCTGGAATGAGATATGTATCTAAATATCCCATTTTTACCACTACAATATCATAATCATGAAATTCTAGACCTGCGGCATGAAACTGTTCCATCGTTCCATATTGAATGTTGTGATTCAACACAATTACATCAATATTTGTTCCCTCAATTCTTATTGTATGCGCATCTCCCACAGAATAATTGTTTCCAAATCCATATAACTGGATTCCTTTTTTAATAATTGTTCCAACAATATGTATTGGTTTAGATAATTCGTTTTCTCCAATACCTAAATCAAATTCTATCCGATCATTAACATTATGCATTAAGCAATAGTTATGTGCTTTTTCATCATTTATGCCTGCAATCAAAACTTTTTTTTCTGTAGTATGTTTCAAAAATTCTTCGAGAACAACTGTATTTTGACCAGCTCCACCAGCTCCACAATTATCTCCAGAATCTGTTATTACTACCGTTTTTTCTGGATATGAAATTGCTTTTTCAACCGATTTATCTAACTCATCAAAATTTCCAGAGAATTGAAATTCTTCCCTATGATCCCATACATAATTAGAAATCTCTTCAGCTATTTTTTCACAATGTTCTTTATCTTCATATCTATTTGGTACCACAACAACTGCTGCCCCTAATTTGTCATCGTCATGCCTAATATATCCAACATGAAAAGAAGTAGAAAATACTCGTGAATCTTTTTCAGCCTCATCTAACAATCGATTGATTGAGCATACAGGCTCTTTAGCTGAAACACTTCTCTCTCCTCCAACCATAATTGGTAATTTACGTATAATAGGTTTCATTGATCTTCTGTTTTTTAATAAATCAATCAATAATTTAGCCACTAATCTTTCCGTCTCAACTTGATCTGAATGAGGTGATTCCCTGTAGCACCTAACAATATTAAGTTCATCACAAAGTTCGTTCGTCAAATTTCCGTGAGGATCCATAACCATTGCGATAGGCATATATTTGCCTGTTATCTTTCGTATTTCATGCAATAGGTAATGTTCTCCAGAAATACAAGATAATTGTTTTACTCCACTTGCTCCATGAAACTGTAAATAGATACCATCTATTTCCTGTACACAACTTTTTAACGAAGCTAATATTTGCTTACAAATAAAATCAAACGTTTCTTTTTGAATCATACCATTTGGATGCATAGATGCAAATATGGAAGGAATGATTTCAATCTGAGCATTTTCAAAAATATCTTTAATATGCATCGCGTCAATACAATCTTCATCATAAAGAAAATGAAAATCATCTTTAGTAACAATATGTGAAATATGTTCATTACATTCTGCTGTAAAATGAGCAACAAATACCTTCATACTAATCCTCTCTTTATTATTTTAATAATTAAAAAATCAAACACTATAAACGCTAACAATGCAAAACCATAATTCATAAAAGATAAAATTATATAAATACTATAGAACACAAGCCCCATGATAATGCTTATTTTATAATCTTTAAATAGCATAATCGTTCCTATAATCTGAAATATCATTAAGCTAAAAATAGCTATGCTCATATATATGAAATATGTTGCAGGTAATTCATTGAAAATAGATAAAAATGAGCTGATTTCTTCTTCACTATAAACACTACCAAAGAAATTGTTTAAAGAATTCGAAAAGCCTATACAGAAGAACAAAAAATAATTTAATAATGATGGAAAAATCAAAAATATTACCTCTGCTAAACCTTCTCCAAAGCCAAAGGAAATGAGAATATTGCTTTGAATATCTTGTTTTACTATTTTTTGAATTATTCTTTTTTTAACATAAATAAAACAGATTAAAAGATACAAAACATCAAAAAGTAGCTTTACCCAAATCACCTGAATTGAAAATAAACTAAAAATAATTGGATACAACATTACTCGCAACATCAAATATATGCATGCCCCAAAAAGAATATATTTCGCAATCAATCTATCTTTTAGTTTCCAAATTATTAAAGTTGTAATTAAAATACATGATACAAACGCCAAAAAGCTTAATATTCCTATCATTAAATTCATCTTAAATACCCCAAAGGAAGAGAAGTAATATTACTTCTCTTCCTTTAATAATTCAGGATTCGTTTGGAAACATACTAAAGATCCATATAATCGAATTAATTTGTTATACTCAATTTCATTATAAAATTGTATTTTACCTCTTGTAAATTCTTTAGCTACCTCTATTACAAACTGAGCTGTCTCAGCAATATCGATTTCGTGACTAGCACCTGTAGCACACCCAGCAACAGGAGTTTGAGTCGTTATAGCAACACCCACAACAGGAGCTTTAGTTGCACAAGAAGGTTGTAAAATACTATTTAGATGAAAAAGATTATTTGAATAAGGCGTAATATCCTGCATGGAAAGAGGGAAAGTTTTAGCACATAATCCCGTTGTACGCTCCATGATATCAATTAAATCCATACTCACTGGCAAAATGTATCCTTCTTTTACAGTTGGGGAAATTGCAAATCCCTTTTCCGTCATAATTCGATTTCCTTTGGTTGTATCAATAGATAATACTGCTTGTGCATCCTTGATAACTTCAAACTGATTCATCTGTTCCATATCTACCGGTGAGCCCATAAAATCTACAGGCTCATGAGGTTCAACTGGAGCATTAGGACAAATATGGGTTGTGACAATTACATCACCTTCAAGTCGATCTTGATAAACAGACATTACAGAAAGTTTTAATGCTACAGAAAGAGCAGCAACTGCACCATCTCCATCCGAAACAAGTCCGATGTTGTGCGGTCTTGAACCAATGCCTCCTAAACGTCCTATTATAGACAACGTTGGAGAATCTCCTCCTTCAAGCTTACCTTTTTTTCCTTTAATTATAATCTTTACAAAATCAGTAAAGCCTTCCTCTCCTTGCACTGTTGTTGTACATGCTAATGTATAAGGAAATTCAGAAAATAATTTTACAACTTGAGAACCTGTTACTGTACCTCTATCTAAAAGATCCATTATTTCCATTACTTGTTTTAACATATTAATTCCTCTTGACTATACAACATTACTCGTTCAGCAATTTCATAAATTTATGAAATACACTAGCTCCATCCATTTTCCCAAAATCAACTGAATCAATTAACATATATTTTGTAACACCTTCCAGTTCTTTAGATACTGCTTTAAACGCATATCGAATCTGTGGTGCTAACAAAACCAAGTCATACTTTGAAGCTTCTTTTTTTACTTCATCCAATCCAACTGCCCGGATATTTAACGTTACATTATTTTTTGTAGCTTCCTCAATAATTTTTTTCTTAATGATTCCTGTACTCATCCCATTTTGACAAGCTAATAATACATTTACTTCTTTCATATTAAACACTCCTACAATCTTTTAAGCCGCTTCTTTAGCTAGCATTTCCTCTTCTTCAACTTTTTCTTTTTCAAACAATTTGAAGAATGGATAATACAATATGATATCTACAACGATACAAACAACCAAAAGAATCAAAGATCTAAAGTCTAAGTTTCCTAAAACATTACTTAATCCAATAGGAGTCTGCGCTGACAATGACATAATGATTTTATTTACCAAATTCATACTCATCGCAAAATAAACAATAATGATATTTACTACATGTGTTAACAAAAATGGTATTAAGAAAATTGGATTTAATACAATTGGAAGACCAAATAATACTGGTTCATTAATTCCAAAAAAAGCTGGTACAATTGAAAGTTTTCCAATTGTTCTAATTTGTTCTGAACGACTCTTTAACATTAATAGTACAAGACCAAATGTGGCACCTCCACCACCAATAGTTACATATGTATAATAGAATGTTGAATTTACAATTGTTGGAAGTTCACTTAATGGTGTTCCTGCTGCAAAAGCATTCATGTTAGCCAACATATTTGCTTCCAAAGATGGTGTAACAACAGAAAGTATAGCGCTTGAATGGATACCAAACCACCATCCAATTTGTGACAAAGTAGATGCTATAGACATACCCCAAATACTATCTACTGCCATATTTAAATGTGAACCCAAAGACATGATCAATGCTGGGAAAGACGTTCCTATTACATCATTAAACAGAGCTCTAATTACCACCATCAAAACAAAAATTAAGGCCATCGGTACAAGAGTACTGATTGAACTAGATAACACTTCTGGAACACTGTCCGGGAATTTGATAAGCCCTAATTTCTTATTTGTCATATATGTATATAAGTCAATAGCAACAAAAGAAACAATAATTGATGAGAACAAACCTGTTCCACCAAAATAAGCACTTGACCAATTCCAGTCAATTAACTCACTATTCACAATCATAAAAGAAACAAACACAACAATGATAGAATTCAACATGTGTAAGTCTCGTCTTTTAGCAGTGACATAAGCAATCGCAATAGAAATCCATAGCCCCTGGCTACCTAATGTGATATTAAACAAATAATTTAAGTGAAGGATTTAGTTCTGTATTGCACAGGGCTAAGTCCTTTTAGTTTGACCTTAATTCGTTTGTTGTTGTAGTAATCAATATAGTCCACAATAGCTTGTTCCAATTGCTTAAGCGACTGAAACACCTTCTCATAACCATAAAACATTTCCGATTTCAAAATGCCAAAGAAAGACTCCATCATACCATTGTCTGGGCTGTTACCTTTACGTGACATAGATGTTTGGATTCCCTTACTCTACTCTCTAAAAACCTGTGATAAGAATCGTGTTGGCATTGCCATCCTTGATCACTATGGAGACTCGTATTCTCATAGTATTTCTCTGTAAAGTCTTGCTCCAGCATAGATTTCACTTGTTCTAAATTAGGAGAACAAGAAAGATTACAGGCGATAATTTCGCTATTAAAGCCATTTAAAACTGGCGATAAATACAATTTCTGTGTGCTATTTGGAATGGCAAACTCTGTCACATCCGTATAGCACTTTTCCATTGGCTTCGCTCCTTCAAATTGGCGTTGAATGAGATTCTCTGCTTTCTTGCCAATCTCTCCTTGGTAGGAAGAATACTTTCGTTTACGGCGAATTCGAGCATTTAAACCAAGGATTTTCATCAGACGTTGAACTTTCTTATGATTCACTACAAAACCACGATTTCTTAGTTCAAGAGTAATTCTCCGATAGCCATAATTTTCTTTATGGTCATTATAAATGGCCTGAATTTCGATTTTAAGCTCTTTATCT
>ERZ824488.2933-NODE-2933-length-13916-cov-3.949282_pt1 | contig 13916 bp, 9 predicted proteins | sample MGYA00519936_ERZ824488 | MGnify/ENA primary metagenome ERZ824488 (study PRJEB31778, sample SAMEA3449153) | human gut metagenome | biome: human gut; feature: human-associated habitat; material: faeces | place: United Kingdom | collected 2010/2012 ... | reverse complement strand
TGGACTATCAGGAACAGTATGACGCTGATACCCGTTGGACTGACCGTATCATATCCTCCTCCGGCGACTGGAGCGGTAATGTGTATGACTTCTATTTCCGGGTCTACAACAGACTGATCCAGGATATCAAAGTTCCATTCAAAATGGACGGAGGTACTCGTGTAGATGATACCCCAGTGCATCAGGCACTCCGGGAAGCACTGGCCAACTGTCTGGTGAATGCCGATTATTATGGCAGACAGGGGTTGGTCATCGTCAAAAAGCGTAATAGCATTACGATGTCCAACCCAGGCAGCTTCCGCATCGAAATTGATGCCGCAAAGAGCGGCGGTGTTTCTGATCCTCGTAATGGGACGATGCTGAAAATGTTCAACCTGATTGATATTGGTGAGCGCGCAGGAAGTGGCATTCCAAATATCTTCCGCGTCTGGCGTGAGCAGAATTGGACAACTCCGGAGATTACAGAGCAACTCGAGCCGGAGCGGACAACATTAACGCTCTTGTTCTCCAAGGGTGACGATAAAAAAGCGACGATAAAAAGTGACGATAAAAAAGCGACGATAAAATCCGCACGGCAGAAGGAAGAAATCATCGCATACCTTACGGATCATATTTCGGCCAAAAGTGCCGATATTGCAGCGCTTCTTGGAGTCAAGAGTACACGAGCCAAGAAACTCCTCTCTGAACTGACTGCGGAGGAAATTGTTGTAGCCGAAGGCGGAAATCGAAACAGAACCTATAGATTGAAGGCATAAGCGTCCGTTATATTGGATGCCACATACGGCAGACTAAAATGTATAAAAATTACTGAGTGGAAAACCATTATCAACAAGGCTAATAGGGGCAGATATACATGAATAATGAGAACAAAATTCGGACAATAAGCTTGTTTTCTGGCGGTGGAGGATTAGATATCGGCTTTGAAAAAGCAGGATTTGATATTCTTTTTGCAACAGATTTTAATCATGAATGTTGTGAAACGCTTAAAATGAATGCAGGCAAAACTCTCTCGAAAAATATGGTTGTAGTCGAAGAAGATATTACATCCATGGATTTGAATATTCTTCCTGATAACATTGATTTGATTATTGGAGGGCCGCCATGCCAATCTTTTTCTGCATCTGGACGTAGAGCTGGTGGTGCAGCGGGACAGTTGGATCAGCGAGGGAATCTTTTTAAGAGTTATTGTAAAGTCGTAGAAAGAGTAAAGCCAAAAGCGTTCTTATTTGAGAATGTTCGTGGAATATTAGGCACAAACAAAGGCCGCGATTTTCAAAACATTGTCGACGCCTTTTCTGCGTTGGGATACCGTATTGAACATCGTATTTTAGATGCCGAAGACTATGGTGTTCCTCAGCAGCGAGAACGAATGTTCATTGTTGGACATAAAATGGATAAGCCTTTCCTTTATCCCCGACCGATATATGGAATGGATAGTGTGGAAGGCACCCCTTATGTGTCCGTAGCTGAAACAATAGCAGGACTTCCGTTCACAGAGCAAGACGAAGTGGAAACCTCTTTTGAGGGGGGAAAATATTCCGATTTGTTACCTCTGGTTCCTCCGGGAAGCAATTACTTGCATTTTACAGCTAAACGGGGCTATCCAGAGCCAATTTTTGCATATCGGTCACGGTTTTCTGACTTCCTTTATAAAGCACATCCTGATTATCCCGTTAAAACAATAATTGCCTCCCCAGGAAAATATACTGGTCCTTTACACTGGAATAACAGGTATTTTACAGTGGCAGAGTATAAGCGTATTCAAGGCTTTCCTGATGAACATCTGTTCTACGGAGACCGATCTGCGCAAATAAGGCAAATCGGAAACTCTGTTTGTCCTAAAATTGCATATTATATGGCGCTTGCAATTAGAGAACAAATCTTTGGGGTGCCGTCTGGAATCACATACTTGCAACCAACTGATGTGCTATCTTTCGATATGCGAAAGGGACGGAAAGCGCAAAGCACAAAAGCTCTCCATCAAGCAGTGTTGGAAAAAAGTAAGAACAACCCAACAGATATATTCCAATTGTTTGAGTTTGAGGATCATGTAACCCCGACTTTGAGCAAGAAGCATAATAATATGAAGGTTACTATCTCTGATGAAAGCCTGGTCATGATAGATGTGCGAAGTGATAGCTGTTCAAAAATACAGGCCGTGTTGCGCCTGGCAATTTTTGATGGCATAAATCGCAAAATTGAACTAAAGGTAACTGTTCGCGGAGAGGGGCAATATGGAGTCCAAACAATGTGGAATGCTGTAGATGCGTGGGTCAAGAAAGCAAGTAATTTCCATTCGTTGGTTGAGCTATATGGGCATTTCACTGAGCCTCACCCGATTTTTGAGGTTCTGTCTTTTGAGAATAGAACAGAGTTGCCGATTTTTAAATTTGCAGAGCATTGTATGTGTTTTGACAACTGTTCTGTATATTTCCCCAAAGAGACTTTACTTGCAATGTGGGGAAATACATTTGCAAAAGATAGTTTTATTGAATTAGCAAAGGAATTACGGCGATATAGATTTGATGTTAGGTGCCACGAAACTAACATTGCTATCCCTCAAGGTGTGTATATGGTCGCGTATCCTTTTGCTCTTCCATATGACAAGCAAATGAACTTTTTTGTAAGGGAGGTTTAATCATGGCGAAAAAAGATAACACAAGGCCCAAGAACCTGGATGCAAAAATTGCAGAAAAATTAGATGAAGCGTTTGATATTGCAGAAGAATACTTCGTGACAAAAGATGAAGCCATACCAAATTTTGCAACAGATAATCTCAACAGAGAATTTATTGATGCATTGGAATTGATGGCAAAGTATTGCGAAAAGGCTTCAGGAGGATACAGCAATCTAATTACAAGCCTTGCTATTAAGGCAGTTTATGGTGATAAGGTCGATGTCCGATATCATCAAGTCCAAATCCAAGATAAAACTGACCGTCCGGCAGGATTTAATTTCCGAGGAATTTCAGAAGGAATTATTTATACTTGGATGGATGCGCATGAGTTCCATGGAGCAAAATCTGGCTGGCAAACAAGAACGTTTGAAAGACCAAAACCATACATGCTGGATTATGACGAGAACATTGGAACCATCAAGATCCCCTTTTTAACTTGCTATGATCAAGTTGAAACACACGGGCAAAGCGCACTTTATGCATTGGCGTTTCTGCTTTGGAGAAGGCTTCAATTGCGCGAGGCCTCTAAAGTAGTTTTGGCAATTCCCAAAATTCAGGACGTATTGCAAATCACAAAGCTTTTCGAAACCCATTTCTTCTATAAGTACAAAGATTCAAAAGGAGCATCCAGATTGCCCGTGCTGGCTCTGTACGCAATATATACAGTTCTGTTGGAGGAGCTCAGTCGATTTAATGGCAAAACATTGAAGCCTCTTGAAGCACATTCTGCTGCCGATGCTCAAACGGGCGCTATTGGCGACATTGAAGTTGTAGATGCAGAAGGAGTCGCGTTCGAGGCGATTGAGGTCAAACATGGACTTCCAATTACTGCAGCGATGGTTGATTCTGCAAAGCAAAAAATAAGAGGAAGCCAAGTCGATAGATATTACATTTTAACAACACATTCTCAGCACGAACCTGATGCAGACGTATTAAAAGAAGTGGAAAATGTCAAAAAGCTATTAGGTTGTCAGTTAATTGCAAATGGAGTAATCCCCAGCATTAAATATTACTTGCGTATGCTTACAAATCCTGGTGCTGTTCTCCCTGCGTATGTGAAAAAATTGGCCGAGGATGAGGCCGTTGGATTTGAACATCGAGATGTGTGGAATAAAATTGCAACAGGCGATATTTCTATGGATAACAAATAATCACAAATAATCAAGGATGTAGGCACAAAATCCTGTTCCAATTAGTAGCAGGAGCAACAGCGATGTCATATGCGCACTGCAAGATGGAGGCGATAGAATGAATTGGACAAACTTCCAAACATACGGCATGGCACCGGACAAGGCGTTTGAAGTGCTGTGCAACCAATTGTTTGAAAATTGGAGCAAAGAAGAGTACAAGTCTGATATCGCCTCCATCCGCGTTGTAAACGGAGCTGGCGGTGATGGTGGCGTAGAATCTTATGCTACTTTGAAAGATGGATCCATCATTGGCTTGCAGGCAAAGTGGTTTCCAACAAGCATGGTCAGTAGCCAGATTGCTCAAATCAAAAACTCTATCAAAACAGCGAAAAAAGTGCGCCCGGAGATTAGCCGTTATATTGTATGTGTTCCCAGAGATTTGGCATCTAAGACGGCTCGGAGTGAGAATTCTGAAGATACTCGCTGGGAAAACATGATCACAAGCGTGGTTGAGGATTATCCGGATTTAGCTGTGGAGTTATGGAACGAGTCAAGGCTTGTTGCTGAACTACAGAAACCATCCGCATCTGGTATTTTTAAGTTTTGGTTTGAGAATGCTGAAGTGTCAGACGAAAGTGTGCAGTATGCTTTCGAAAAGGCAAAAAGTAGCTGGCTGACCACTAAATATGTTCCAGAACTGAATACTTATGGAAATATAGCACAAACACTCTCTCTGCTTTTGGGTGATATTGTCCAGCGGGAGAATCAGACGAAAACTTTCCGAAAAATCAATGAGTTGTGTGAGAAATTTCATTCTGCGACCGAAGCCTTCTTGGCAGTCTGTGGTGACCGTCCTGAAATAACGGATATTCTCACCGAAACAATGGGTAAGGTAAGCGCAGTAGCCAGTGAGTGCTTAAAAATCAGTGCCTGGTACAGAGATGAAACACCTCTCGATGGTGACATTGACCTTTCTGCATTCAATGTGGACTTTGATTCAGCCGCAGATAGCATTAATCAAAGTAGAGACTCTACACTTCATCACTTTCATGCCTCTGATGTTACAAAGGTCTTACGGAAACTGGGCGAGTTTGATTTCTACGCGTTGATCAAGGACTTTGAGCGGAGCCATCATGAAAAAAGTCTGCTGTTTTTGGGGACTCCCGGAACGGGAAAAACGCACGGAATTAGTGCGTTAACGGAGAAGCTCCTGGTTGAGGGACTGCACATTCCGCTCTTGATTCAAGCCAGAAATATCCCAGCATCCTCAACATGGAAGGATATCGTAAGCAACTATTTAGGTCTGTCTGCAGGGTGGAATGAAGATGAAATTTGGCAGGCGTTGATTTCCTTAGCGAATCGTCGAAGCGTTCAGGAGCCACTGCTTTCATCTGAAACAAAGCTATCTCCTAAAGTGGTTATTTTTGTTGATGGCCTTGATGAATCCTCCACCCACGAAAGATGGGTCGATAGAATTCGAGAAACGACTGTTATTACATCAAACTATCCCCAAATCAGATTTTGCTTTACTGCACGACCAACTGCATTCAAAGGACGGATCGATTATGCAAAAGTGGAACGGCTGAGTAATGCGGGAGATGTTCCCACACATATGCTGTTCGATAGATATACGCATGCCTACAATATCACAACACAAAATAATGGATGGATCAAGTATTCTTTGAATACTCCGGTGGCATTAAAGTTGTTCTGTGAGCTTCATCGAGGCCAAGCAGTTAATCTTTCGAGTCGCACAGAAGTCTCAATGACGTCTCTGTGGCGCAAGAAAATCGAAAAGATTGAAGGCGAGTATTGTGAAAAGAATGGTCGCCCCCAAAAAAGTCAATATGTCTTACGAGCAATCGTTTTTCTGTCGAAGCAGTTCATTGACTCTGAACGTTTAGAGCATTCTTCTCTGGTGGACGTGCTTGCTGCTGAACTTAAAATAGCCACAGAATATGCGGAAAGTTTGGTTAACTATCTCGAAGAATATGGCATTTTAAGTTGCTACTGCGAGCACGGGACAGGCTTGGCTCCAGATACATATTTCTATTATCCGGGTATACAAGGATACTTTGATTATGCTTCTGCGTTGCACATTACCTCCCAATATAATCACCCAAAGGATATTGATTTCAACGATTGTAAAGCAATCCAAACGAATACGCTGAACAGCTTGGCAATAATCTCAATCCAAAACTATGGGTATCTATTGACAAGAAATCCAACGATTGATGTTGTGATGGATGATTGGTCAAGACAGGAACTACAGTTTTTAGCTCTTCTGCATGCCGACTATGACACCGCTGCGCAATTCAAAGGGCGAACTGTAGAGATTATGTCAGAATGCGCTGATAATCTAATTACAATTGCAAATCAACTCGTTTTGCCCTTGTCACGAGATTGTGAGCATCCATTAGGTGTTATACTTCTCGATGAGTTCTTAAATGGATTTGAGAAACCAGCACAGAGGGATATCCTCTGGTCGGTTCCCGGTTATCTCAGAAATTCTGCAGGCAAGCGTTGGTATCAAAGCGAAACATTTGAACTTGAAGGTGAAGACTACCTATTAGATTCCCAAGATACATATAACGGTTGCCCAACTATTTACGCATGGGCATTATCTTCGGTCAACAACTCTCTTCGAAAGCGCTACCGTAATCGGTTGATGGAGTGGGCTCGCTTGGTACCAGAAGAATTCTACAGGCTATTCCTAAAATTTTCTTCTGTCAACGATCCTCAAATCAAGAGTGACCTGTTTTCTATTTTGATGTGCCTGATGTACGATGGTGCTGATCAGAAGCTCGTGAGGACAGCAAGTGATTGGATTCTCGAAAATGTTTTGCATCCAGATAGAATTGATGGTAATAGAGACATATCTGTTCGTTACTACTCGATAGCTATTATAAAAAGGGCTATAATAATGGGGATTCTGGATGAACAGACGGTGGTGGAATATATGCCGCCATACACGGTTACGGGCAATAGTATCGCCTTGAACAAAGATGCTCTTAGCGGAACACGCATGAACGGATATAGTGCAATCGACTATGATTTATCCCGCTATGTACTGGTAGACCATATCGAGTCTGACTTTAACAGCTACCCACAGCGCAATACAAAGCAATTTGAGAAACTTGTTTCCGCTGTGATTACGGAACAACCAGAGTATGCTGGGATGACGGTCGAAAAGTTTATTATTTCTGCGGCCTTTGCGTATATCCTTGAAATGGGATGGAATGAACATGAGTTTTATAATTTTGACAAGGACAAGTCCGGAGAGGGAATTACCGGCGGAGTAGACTGTTCTATCCGAGGCACGTACAATTCGGCTACGCATGGTAGCCAGAGCTCGGTCATGACGGTGTGTGAGAAATATGTTTGGCAAGCTCGCAATGCAATCAGTGGCTTCCTCTGTGACCGGTTGTTATTTGGCGATGATAACGCTCCTGTTACCGATTATGGTTTGCTCGATGATTTTTTGATTCCAGTACAAGAGGCACATATCATCGATCCCGAAAGTATTCCAGATGACAGACCGTGGCATATTCCTGAACTTGGAAAGGTTGCTTTGGAGGGAGATCCTACCTGCGCAAAAGATGTAATAACTAATGTACTAAAAGCGCCGACCCTCGATTGGGAAAAGTGGATTTTCTTTAAGAACAATGACCGAGCATATAGTGTGGATTCGGAAGACCTTGTTGCACTGGATATGTACTCATGCTTTTATGGAAGTGCAGGAGTAGAAACCTGTCTCTTTATGAATGCCATTTTGATTAACCAAGATGATGTCCTGGGGTTCGCAGAAGCCATTACAGAGAAAAGCAATGCTGACAATCGTGTTGCAAATCCGACTGATTGGTATGGAGGAATCCATTCCTCGTGCTATATTACACCGAAGGAAGTTTGTTGGTTTTCTTGGAAAGCACGCTATGACTCCGCCAACATTGAAGAATTTCCACAGTTCGAACTGAAATCCGCCGTAGATGACTGTTGCTACAATTCTCCTGAATATGGAGATGTTTATTTTTACCTTCCGTCGGCACCAATCAGAGATATCCTTGGCATTATTGATTCGGATGGATATCTGTTTTTTGATAGTTCGAGAAAGGTAATTGCAGAACATAGTATTGCAGGAGAGAAGTGGAGAACATACCAAAATTATGTTGTTGTAGACAGGTCTGTGTTATTTGAAAAAATGCAACACACCGGTCAAACCTTAGTTTGGATAATGCGAGAGCGTCGAATCCGGACTGGTAATGCACAAGAGAAATTCGGTGAGTTTGGAGCAGATCGCGTCAAAAGCTATATCGGATATTTTGACGGGGATAAGTTTACCGTGAAAGAAATTTTTTTCAGAGGTTTGGAGCTCTGAACCCAATAAGAAATCACTGTGATGTACTGCCTACCGCTGAGATATTACTACGAACAAAACAAATCCACCAACGAGAAGGAGCTGAGACTTGGCGGTCTCAGCTCCTTCTTTCGCAGCGACTATTCTTTTCCCTGCGATCCATTCAGGCTGGCCCAATGCTGGCGCAGCAGTCTTTCTGCTTCTCTGCGAAGGGAACTTTGGAACATGACAGCCACAACCAATGCGCTAAGCACTGCAGCCACAGGCTCCAGCCAGGGATACATAACCCGAAGCCGTTCTCCCCAGCAAACAAGCGGAACACCAACAAGCAGCATAAACAGCAAAATAATGATGACAACGTCGGGCCTGCCGTAGCCTTCATGTCTTTTGATTTTGGCCCGTATCTGTCGAAGCGCACGGGCGCGGATCTCCCGGATATTTCTGGACGAGCACTGCTTGTCCTGTGCGACGGACTCGGTGGACTCGCCGTTGATGACGGTGCGGAACAAAATCTCCCGCTGCAACTCGGTCAGCTCATGCAGTCCCTCGTCAATTTCTTTGCGCACATACATGAGCGGGTCTTCATCAGATCCCTCTGGCAGATACTTCGCCCGGTCAAACCAGCGCATATCATCGTAGATCGCGTTGCGCACTTCCTCCGGCAAGAACGCTTCCGGATTGTAAGATCGGGGCTGTTTGATATCCACATCTTCCAGAGTATCTGGCGCAACGCGCTTGTGAAAGTTGGCCTCGCTGTAGTAGAGCATGTGCTCCAGCTCCTTCCACTCCTCTGGATGCTCCTTCACCCACTGGTCTGCGGCAGCGGCAGCTTCCGGGTCCATGGAGCGTATCCAGCGCCAATCCGCCTGAAGCTCTTTATAAGACTGGGTATCCTTGAAGGACATGAACTCACCACTCTTTCTGTATTCACAAAAAGTTTATAATTTGGAACCTTCCGATTTTGCGATTTTTCTCTAAGTAATAGTAGAAGGACAATTTCACCCGGGTGGAGTTTCCTTCGGTTCGGTACGGCACGGCCTCCGCGCTGATGAACCCACATGGCCTTAGACAGAGCACCCCATGAGAGCATGTGCGCTCTCTGCCATTCGGCAATCCGCTCGGAAGGTCATTCCATCTCTGGCCGTGCTCCCGGGAGCACGGTCTCTTTTTATTCTAACACGGAGGAGGCGAAAAAGATAGTTTACAGATGAGGGCAAGGGAGGAATGTGGATCACACAACACGCCCGCAAAATAAAAACCGCCGCGACTGCGGCAACAGTCCGGCGGCTCGGCGCACACACAGGCACGCACAAATCTACTGATAAAAGTATATCAGGTAAACAGCAGAAAAGCAATGAAAAATTTTCTGTTCCCTGTGTGAGCGTCATCGGACTCTACGACAATACAGGAGGTATGAATTGAGTTTTAACAAATGGCCCAAGCGCAGCGCAGAGAAAAACTATTTTATGGTACCAAACGAGATATTCAGCATCGGTCTGGATTTTCGTGAGATCTCCATCTATTCCTATCTGCTCCGGTGCGAGAATCGTAAGACCTACCAGTGCTACCCCAGTTACAAAACCATCGGCCATGCGATCGGCATGAGTGAAAATACGGTGGCAAAGTATGTGCGGCAGCTGGAGGAGAAAGGTCTCATCTACACGGAGCCGACGATGGTACGAAGCAAAGATGGCAGACCCCTGAACGGAAATCTGCGCTACACCGTTCGCCCTATCCAAGGTGTACTCGAAGCATTCTATGAGCGGCAGCTCCGGCAGGTGGAGGAGGACGTCGCCCGTTACCATGCGGCGAAACTCCTCGAAAAGTCCAATGCTCAAAGCCGACAGGACACCTCGTGTGCGCCTTTCCAAGAAGAGCCAAGTCCCAGCCTCCCTCAAGGGATTAAGGACGAATTTGAGCCATTTTCGGCAGACTTTTGCGGGACGAAAGAAAAAGCAGGATAAAGGCATGGCGTCGCAAACACCGCCGCAGCCGCCACTTCTGCCCGCAGTGCGGGCAGCTTCGGAAATGCGCGGCTGGTGTCTTTGAGGGACGAAAACAGCGCGGCTGACGTCAGCTTTTCCGAAAAGTCCTGTGTTGCAGGGCTTTTCAAGGATGTCTTACAGAGAAATGGAGGAATTTATGGGTAATGAAACCAGAGAACGGCTGGCTTTGAGAATGCAGCCGAAAACCAGAAGAAGGATCGAGCAATGGTATGTTGCCGACAACTGCCTAAGCATGAATGAGTTCGTGGAAAAGGCGGTGAACTTTTATGTGGACCATCTGGAGATACAGGACAACCAAACGCTTTTGCCTATGGCGATCCAGTCTGCCATTGACGGCAGACTGCGCAGAATGGAGGACTACATTGCCAGAAGCAACTTCACAAGAAACGTGGAGCAGGACATGACCAACGGTATTATCGCAGAAGCGTTCGAGATGGATCGGGAAGATTTGAAGCGCAGACGGGCGCAGAGCGTCCGGAATGTAAAGGCCACAAACGGTACCATCTCTCTGGAGAAGTATGCGCGCTCCCGTCAGGAGCCGGACTGGGATGATGACGAATAGCAAGACTGATCCTCAAGAGTCCCTATATCAAAAGCACCGGCGGAGCCTCCGGATACCTGCGCTACATCGCAACGCGGGAGCGGGTGGAGCTTATCCCAGATGACCGTCCGCCCACACGAAAGCAGGAGCAGCTCATCGCAAAACTGGTCAAAGACTTCCCGGACAGCAAGACGCTCTATGAGTACGAGGACTACCTGACGAAACCCACCAAGGTCAACGCCTCTGCGTTCATCACGCTGGCGCTGGAATCCAACTGGGAGTCCATTCACGAGTCGGAGCAGTACATGAAGTACATCGCCACCCGTCCCCGCGCAGAGCGCATCGGCGCTCATGGCCTGTTCGGTGATGAGGACACAGTCTCTCTGGACAAGGCCGTGGAGGAGCTGGAGAACTACACCGGGAATGTGTGGACGCACATCATCTCTCTCAAGCGGGAGGATGCGGCCCGGCTTGGCTTCGATAACGCCGCGGCGTGGCGAAATCTCATCCGCGCCCACCGCAACGACATCGCGGCGGCAATGAAGATACCGCCCAACGACTTCCGTTGGTACGCCGCCTTTCACGACGAGGGCGAGCACCCGCACATCCACATGATGGCCTGGTCCGCCAAGCCGGGACAGGCTTACTTGTCCAAAGAGGGCATCCGTCAGATCAAGTCCAAGCTCACCAACGATATTTTCCGCAACGAAATGCTCCATCTCTACGAACAGAAGTCTGATTCCAGAGATGAGTTGGTGCGGGAGGCGCGGCGGACAATGCTGGAGCTGGTGCAGACCTTGCGGGATAGTATGTGCGACCACCCGGATGCCGAGCGGCTCATGCTGGAGCTGGCGGCGCAGCTTGAAACGGTCAAGGGCAAGAAGTCCTACGGCTACCTCCCAAAGCGGCTGAAGAAGCTGGTGGATGAAATTGTTGATGAGATGGAGCGGCTCCCCGGCGTGAGCAGGTGCTATGACCAGTGGCTGATGCTTCAGGGCAAGGTGGACAGTTACTACCACGACAAGCCCCGGGAACGTGTTCCTCTCTCAAAGCAGAAAGAGTTCACGCAGATCAAAAACGCCATCATCTGTGAGGCAGAGCGTCTGCGCCTGGGTGAGCTCACCTTCGAGGAGAAGAATCTCGGTCAGTACGATGAGCCAGAAGAATTCCGAAACGAGTCTTACGACTACTGGGTGCTCCGGGATGTGATCCGGGACGAGAGCCTGACCATGGAGGAGCGCGGCGAAGCCGTCTCTGAAATGGAAAGGCTGGCGGAAAGCGGCGATATGTATGCGCAGTACCTGATGGGAAAGCTCTGGCGGGACGGCCCTCTGCTGATCCCGGACTCGGTGGAAGCACGGTACTGGTTTGAGCAGGCGGCGGAGCAGGGGCATTTGGTGGCACAATATTCCCTTGCTAAGTTATACCTCTCGGATGATTTGGAAGTGCGGGATACCCGGAAGGGAATGAACTGGCTCTACACCGCTGCGGTCAACGGCGGCCACTACGCTATGTACCGCCTGGCAAAAGAACTGCTCAAAGGCGATTTGATCAAACGAAATAGTGATGCCGCCGTGGAGTGGTTCACTCAGTCAGCCGAGCGGGGAAACCCCTACGCCCAGTATATGCTGGGCAAGCTGTACCTTGCTGGTAAGGAGGTTCCCCACGACGAGGAGAAAGCCACATATTGGCTGACCCAATCCGCCGAGCAAGGCAATCAGTATGCACAGTACCTTCTGAACCATTTGGAGGAAAACCGTGCGCCCTCTGCGATGCTGGCAGTGACCCGGCTGCTCCATCACATGAGCCGGATCTTCCGGGACAACTCCGTCCCCAAGTCCCGCCCCGGCGGAATCCAGATCGACCGCAAGCGGCTGAAAAAGCTGCAGGAGAAGCGCATGGCCCTGGGCCACAAGCTGGATGACCATGAGGAGCAGTGGCCCGATCTGACCATGTAAGAGGCGCAAAAACTGGGCCGCAAAACAAAGAATTAAATCCTTCTGGGCGGAAGGTAGAAAGGAACTGAATGAGAAAATCCAAATACAATTCGTTTGATGAACTCCCACTGATGCTGACCGTGGAGGATGTGTCCCATGTGCTGGGCATCGGTCTGGCCCACGCATACGAGGTGGCGCACCGCAGGGATTTCCCCACCATCACTCTGGGCAGCCGCATCATCGTTCCCCGTGACAAATTCATGCAATGGATCGACGAGCAGGCCGTGAAAAAGTCTGAAATATTATGATAGCTATTTCGGAGATTCTGTGGTATGTGTTTGTGTTAAAAAGGAGGGATCATAAATGGCAAAGAAACGAGCCAACGGTGAGGGCAGCATCCGTAAAAAGCCCAGCGGCCGCTGGGAGGGCAGATATACCCAGGGCATCGACCCGGTCACCGGCAAGGCTATCCAGAAAAGTGTGTCCGCTAAGACCCAGGCAGAGTGCAAGGAAAAGCTGGCGAAGGCCATTCGGGAAAACCGGGGCGTGCCTATCCATCACACCGGAGACTACACTGTAGCGGAGTGGTGCCGCCTGTGGTTTGAGACTTACAGCAAGCCCAACATCCGCTACAATACCGCCAAGGGCTATGAAGGGATCATCGAACACCACATCATCCCGGCCATCGGTGTGATCAAGCTCAGGCAGCTCTCGTCCATCCATATCCAGAGGATGTACAACGAGACCAAGGAAAACGGCAGGGTGCAGCGTGGGTCGAAGCAGAACGGCAAAGCGCTATCCAACACCTTCGTGCGGCGCGTCCACGCGGTGCTGCAGGCGGCGCTGAAGCAGGCGGTGAAGGAGCGGCTCATCCCATACAATCCCTGCGAGAACTGCAGCATCCCGCCCAAGGACAAGAAAGAGATGACCATCCTGCCGCCGGAGAAGATCGGCAGATACCTTCAGGAAGCGGAGAAGTACGGCGTCCTGCCCATGTTCTATCTGGAGTTGTCCAGCGGCCTGCGCCGGGGCGAACTGCTGGCGCTCCAGTGGGCGGACTTGAATGTGAGCGTGTGGATATGAAATGATTGGCGCTATGTACCGATGGCAGCACAGGCTGCCATCAAAGAAACGGGGAAATAAGAGACCCGATTCCGTAAGAGCACGAATCGCATAACAAGAAAGCTCCCGGTTTGATGACCGGGAGCTTTTCTGTTTGAAAACTATACGACCGGCCATCTGTACAGATGGCCGGTCGTATCAGCCTGTCA
>ERZ824488.2931-NODE-2931-length-13923-cov-2.648904_pt1 | contig 13923 bp, 10 predicted proteins | sample MGYA00519936_ERZ824488 | MGnify/ENA primary metagenome ERZ824488 (study PRJEB31778, sample SAMEA3449153) | human gut metagenome | biome: human gut; feature: human-associated habitat; material: faeces | place: United Kingdom | collected 2010/2012 ... | reverse complement strand
CACATATGTCAATGAACTGATCGATAAAGGCGTGATCACGGAAGATGAAGCGGAACACCATGAACAAAAAAACGTTATCACCAAGGCACTTGGAACGGAACACAGGGCGGATCCGGATTTTTACAAGGTGGATCTGGAGAGCAATGATATCCTGCTGCTTTGTTCCGATGGACTTTACGGAGAAGTGCCGGCAGAAAAAATAGCACAGATCCTGAAAACGGATCAGAATATGAACGATATGTGTACAAGTCTGGTGCAGGAAGCACTGGCAGCCGGAGGCCGTGATAATATAACGGTGATTTGTTTGAAAATATAAACTGAGGAGGAAAAGATGAGTAATAAGGTACTCGCAGGCAGATATGAGCTGTTCGAGAGAGTCGGCGAAGGCGGCATGTCTGTAGTATACAAGGCAAAAGACAAGCTATTGAATCGTTTTGTAGCGATCAAGATCTTAAAGCCTGAATTTATCAACGACCATAAATTTATCGACAGTTTCAGAAGAGAATCACAGGCGGCGGCGAGCCTGTCCCATCCTAATATCGTAAATATCTATGATGTAGGCCGGGAAGGAAACATCCACTACATAGTAATGGAGCTGATCCAGGGGAAAACGCTCAGCGATTACATCAAGGAGCAGGGTCCGATGCCGTATCCGAAAGTGATCGCTTTGTCCAAGCAGATCGCTGCAGCACTGGCTTTCGCTCACAAGAATCACATCATTCACAGAGATGTGAAGCCGCACAATGTTATGATCACACCCAATGGTACAGCTAAGATCACCGACTTTGGTATCGCCAAGGCGGTCAATGCTGCGACCATAGTAGACAATACAGAAGGGATCATCGGATCTGTTCACTACTTCTCGCCGGAACAGGCAAGAGGAGGGTATGTGGACGAGAAATCCGATATCTACTCCCTGGGCATCGTGATGTATGAAATGCTGACAGGAAGAGTGCCGTTTGACGGCGACAATCCGGTAAATATTGCACTGATGCATATCAATGGGGAGATGATACCGCCATCCAAACTGGTAGATGGAGTTCCTCCGGCTTTGGAACACATCATCCTCAAGTGTACCGACAAATATCCGGTGAACCGTTTTGCATCGGCAGATGAACTGATCGAAGCATTGAATAACCTGGAATTTGTCAGCACGGTAGTAGGAGATTCCGTTTTAGTAAACGGTAGAAACCGTGATGAACAGAGAGGTCCGATCGCTGAAACAGATTACGATGATGGCGAGGACGAATACGTAGATGAACGGGATTACAACCGGAAAAAAGGCAAGAAGCCGCCGATGAGTAAAAAGAAGAAGATCATCATCATCGCATCGGCAGTCGCAGCAGCATTGCTGCTTTTCGTTGTGATCGGATTTGCGACAGGTCTGTTTGGAGGCAAGGAGATCGAAGCTCCGGACTTTAAGAACATGACGCTGAAAGAAGCGAAGATCGCTGCAAAGGAATACAAGATCCGCATCAGGAAGGGCGATGAAGTAGTCAGCGAAGAAGTGGAGAAGGGACGTATCGTATCGCAGGATCCAGACGCTGGTACGACCATCAAGACGGGAAGTACCGTGACCGTAAATATCAGCAAGGGCCTGGGAGACGGATCGGTTCCTGATCTGCGGGGCAAGAAGCAGAGCGAGCTTGCCGACTACCTGGAAGCAGCCGGATTCAAGCTTGGAACGGTAAGCGAAGAAGCCAGTGAAGAAGAAAAGGGCACTGTGCTCAGTCAGGATCCTGATGCAGGTGAAGAAGTGGAGAAGGGAACTGCCATCAACGTTGTAGTCAGCGACGGATCCAAGGCGAAGGCGACGGTTCCGTATCTGGTAGGAAAATCTATAAATGATGCGCAGTCAGCATTGTCCAAGGCAGGACTTTCGCTGGGTTCCATCAGCTACGAATACAGTTCCACCTATGCAGAGGGAGAAGTCATCTGGCAGCAGTACGACGCCAATGCGCAGCTTGACAAGGGGACTTCCGTGCGGATCCGTGTCAGCAAGGGCGCGAAACCGACAGAAACAACGACCGCACCGAATGACGATGATTGAGGACGTTAATGTATGAGCGGTAAAAAAGGCTTAATAGTAAAAGGAATCGCCGGGTTTTATTATGTAAAATCCGGCGATGAAGTATATAGATGCAAGGCAAGGGGCGTGTTCAAGCAGAGAGCGGTCAAACCAGCAGTAGGTGATGAAGTCGAATTCGAAGTGATCCCTGAAAACGATGACAGCCTTATCACCGGTGTGCTGCCGCGCAGGAACAGTTTTATCCGCCCTTTTATTGCCAATGTAGATTGTTTTGCGATCGTTACGGCAGCAGCATCGCCTGCACCGATTTTGTCAGTCATCGATAAGTTCATGGTGATGGCGGAGAAAAACGGTACAGAGATCATCCTTTGTGTCAATAAATGTGATCTGGCAGAAGGAGACAGGAGAGCTGCAAAGAAGGCACAGGAAAGCATTGCCTCGCTGCAAAGGATCTACGGATCTGTGTATCCGGTACTTTTGATGGATCCAGATCGAGAGGAAAGTCTGGCGGAGTTTCGGCGCATGACACTGGGGAAAAAGGTGGCGCTGGCAGGAGCTTCAGGTGTAGGAAAATCGACGATACTAAACAGGCTTATCCCTCACGCACAAGCTGAGACCGGCAAGATCAGCAGCAAGTCCGAAAGGGGAAAACACACGACACGTCATGCGGAGCTGTTTTCTATCGATGAGGAACATGGCACAATGATCTTCGATACACCGGGATTCACATCCTTTGATATTCTGGAAGCAGAGGAAGAGGAACTGCAGCATTTGTACCCGGAGATGACAGGATTTCTGGGCGGCTGTCGATATCATAACTGCAAGCATTTGTCAGAGCCGGGATGCAGTATCCGGCAGGCAGTGGAAGAAGGAAAGATTGCTATAGAGCGATACGAGTCATATAAGAGCCAGATGGAAGAGATCCGCAAGGCAAGACAGTACTAAAACAATATATGTGCAGAAATGTGAGGTAACTACTATGATCGAATTAGCACCATCTATATTATCCGCAGATTTTTCGCGTCTGGGAGAAGATGTGAAACAAATCGAGAATGCCGGAGCGCATCTGATCCATGTAGATGTCATGGACGGACATTTTGTACCGAATATCAGCTATGGTGCAACGGTGATGAAGAGCCTTTGCGGCAGGACACAGATGCCGTTTGATGTGCATCTCATGATAGAGAATCCGGATCAGTATATTGGTGATTTTGTTACGGAACAGACAGAATATATCACGGTGCATCAGGAAGCGTGCCGTCATATCAACAGGACGGTGCAGCATATCCGTTCCATGGACGTCAAACCGGGAGTGGCCATCAATCCTGGAACGCCGGTTTCCGCTCTGGAATACGTGCTGGAAGATGCAGATCTGATCCTGATCATGTCGGTCAATCCGGGATTTGGCGGACAGAAGTTCATTCCGTCAGCTATCAGAAAGGCACAGGAATTAAAAGGGCTCCGGGAAAAATACGGACTTGATTTTCGTATCGAAATCGATGGAGGGATCAACCTGGCCAACGTAAAAACAGTGATCGATGCCGGTGTTGAGATCATCGTAGCCGGATCATCCGTATTTAAGGCGGAAGATGTTCCTGCACGTGTACAGGAATTTTTAGATATATTTGAGAATAGAGAATAACAGAAAAGAAGAAAACGAGTAAGAAAAGAGGAAGAACATGAATATTGTATTAGACGGCATGGGTGGAGATTATGCCCCTCATGAAATGGTAAAAGGCGCCGTACAGGCGGCAGAACTGATCGAAGATGATATTTATATCGTTGGTAAGGAGGATATGATCCAGGCAGAGCTGAATAAAATGGGATATCAGGGTGAGCAGATTCATATCGTCAACGCGCAGGAAGTCATCACGATGGAAGACAGCCCGGTAAAAGCCATACGCAGAAAGAGCGATTCCTCCATGGTGGTCGGACTGAATATGATCAAAGAAGGAACCGGAGATGTATTTGTTTCCGGAGGAAATACAGGGGCGCTTGTGGTAGGCTCCCGGCTGATCCTGGGAAGGATCGAAGGAATAGATCGTCCGGTGCTGGCAAGCGTTTATCCATGTATGGGAAAGGAACCGTCCATTCTGGTAGATGCCGGAGCAAGCTCGGAAGCCAAGGCTCATAACCTGCTGGAGTACGGTCTTATGGGAAGCATCTTTATGGAACATGTGTGGGGAAGAAGCAATCCTCGCGTTGGTCTTGTGAACCTGGGAGTAGAGGAGAGCAAGGGAACTAGCATGACCAAGGACGCATTCAAAAAACTGAAAAAAGCACCGGTTAATTTCGTTGGAAACGTAGAGGCCAGAGAAGTGCCGAGAGGTGCCTGTGACGTCATCGTCTGTGACGGATTTGTCGGCAATGTCATCCTCAAACTGACAGAGGGCGTAGCCATGAGCATTCTGGAACTGGTGAAATCCAAACTGATGGCTAGCATCAAGAGTAAAATGGCTGCACTGATGCTGAAGCCACAGTTAAAATCATTAAAAAAAGAATTTGACTATGAAGAATACGGTGGTGCGCCGATCCTGGGAGTAGACGGACCGGTGCTTAAGATCCACGGATCGTCTACAGCTAATGCAGTACGCAATGCCATCATCAAAAGCGTTCCGTACAGCAAGGAAAACGTGGTGGAGATCATCCGTCAGTCCATGCTGGAGCTGGAGGAAGTCATAGAAAAAGATGAAGAGGAGTATTCGATCAATGAATGAGCGACATCAGCTGGAAGAAAAGCTGCAGTACAAGTTCCATAATAAAAAGCTCCTGATGACGGCAGTGACCCACAGTTCTTACGTGAAAGAACACTGTCACGAAGAAAAAAGCAATGAACGCCTGGAATTCCTGGGGGACGCATTCTTTGACGCAATCATCGGCGAAAAACTGTTTCATATTTTCCCGCAGGAGGAAGAAGGTTTCCTGTCGCGTATCCGAGCCACGCTTGTCTGCGAGAAATCTCTTGCGCAGGAAGCGAAAAAGCTGGAGCTGGGACAGTATCTGCTCCTGGGGAACGGAGAAGAAAAGAGCGGCGGCAGAACCAGAGAGTCCATTCTGGCAGACTGTATGGAAGCGATCATCGGAGCTGTTTATCTGGATGGTGGATTTGAAGCCGTGAAAGACTGTGTGCTGCGCCTGTTCGCATCTTCCATTGAAGATGCCAGACATGGGAAATATATCATTACAGATTACAAGACCGCACTGCAGGAAAAGCTGCAGAGCCGTGGTATCACGGATATCAAATACCGCCTGGTCAAGGAGATCGGGCCGGATCATGACAAGACATTTATCGTGCAGCTGATCGTAAACGGCAGACCTGTTACCAAAGGCAGAGGAAAGAGTAAAAAACAGGCTGAGCAGCAGGCAGCGGAAGAAATGATGGAAAGGGAAATGCATGTACTTTAAGAAAATCGAAATGCATGGGTTCAAATCCTTCGCGGAGCCTGTTACCATAGATTTCAGCAGCGGGATCACCTGTATAGTAGGTCCAAACGGCAGTGGTAAAAGCAACATCAGTGATGCGATCCGCTGGGTACTGGGCGAACAGAGTCCGAAGATGCTGCGTGGCGGCAAGATGGAGGAAGTCATTTTCTCGGGAACATCCAGCCGGAAATCACGCGGAATCGCAGAAGTGACTCTGGTGATCGACAATGCAGAAGGGACGCTGCCCATTGATTATAAAGAAGTTGCTTTGACACGGCGTATGTTCCGTTCCGGCGAAAGCGAGTATCATATCAATGGCAACCAGTGTCGCCTGAGAGACATCAGAGAACTGATCATGGATACCGGTATCGGAGTTGATGGATATTCCATCATCGGACAGGGCAAGATCTCAGAGATCCTCAGCAATAAGACGGAAAGCCGTAGAGAGATTTTTGAAGAAGCTGCCGGGATCGTGCTGTACCGTACAAAAAAGGCAGAGTCCGAGCGAAAGCTGGAAGCTGCCAATGCCAATATGGATCGTGTACAGGACATCATCGGCGAAATCGAAGGCAGGATCGACGGGCTGAAGGAAGACAGTATCAAGGCGAAGGAATACCTAAAGCTGCGAGATCGCTATAAAGAACTGGAAATCAATATCATACTGAAAAATATAGAAAACCTGAAAGCAAAAAGTGAAGGCATCCATGAGGATCTGAAACAGCTGGATGAGAGCCTTGCCAAAACCCGCGGGGAAAGGTCGGCAGCGGAACAGTCCGCAGCCTCCCATGAGGAGCGCAAGGAAACACTGGAATCCATAGCAGAAGAGACCAGAACTCAGCTGATGGAAGTGATAGATGAACTGAATCATCTTGTCAGCCAGGAACAGATCGATAAAGAACGCCTGGGTGTCATTGCAGAAAATCAGGAGAGACTGACAGATGAGATCCAGGAGCTGCAGGAAAAACTGCAGCGAGAGGAAGAAAACCAGAAATCTTTGCTGGAAGGAAGCAGGCAGACGGAAGAACGCTTTGCGCAGGCCAAAACAGTACTGGATGAAAAAGTGGAGCTTTATGACTCCCTTTCGCAGAAGCTGGCGAGTCTGATGCAGCAGGCGGATCAGCATAAAAACGAAGTGTTTGAGCACTCCGGTGACAGGAGTTCTGCAGAGGCGGAAATCAGCAGTCTGCAGCGGATGGCAGAGACCCTTGAAAGAAGAAAAGCCGCGCTTCTCAGTGACAAAGACAGCGGAGAGGACAGCAACAAGGAAACCCTGGACAATTTAAACCAGATGCGTCATGAAAAAGAGCGTATCGTAGACAATCTGGAACATATCAAAGAGCAGAGGCTGCTGAAAAAAGAAGAATTCACGGCGATGCGGGAGGATGAGAAAAAACTTTCCCGTACCTTTGAAGATCTGCGGATCAGTCTTAGCCAGCTTTCTGCACGAAAAAAGACCATCGAGGAAATGGAAAGCAATTACGAAGGGTATAACTATGCCGTTCGTTATATCATGCGTTCAGGACTTTCGGGGATCCACGGAGTAGTAGCAGATCTGATCACGGTCCCGGAAGGATATGAGACTGCCATAGAAACGGCACTGGGAGCCGGACTGCAAAATATCGTCTGCGAAAACGATGAGAGTGCAAAGGCTGCGATCCGTGCGCTGAAAGCGAATAAAGCCGGACGGCTTACGTTTCTGCCGGTCAGTTCAGTGAGAGGCCGGACGTCGTATGAAGAACGGTTGCGGCAGGAAGCAGGCTTTCGAGGGTTTGGACCGGAATGCCTGACTTTCGATCCCAGATATCAGGGGGTCATCTCTTATCTGCTGGGCCGGGTGGTGATCGTAGATGATATGGATCACGCGGTACGGATGTCTAAAAAGGGAGGCGGACTGCGGTTTGTCACACTGGATGGAGAAGTCATAAATGCAGGCGGCGCCATCACCGGTGGTAAATATAAAAATAAAACGGCCAATATCCTGGATCGAAAAGCAGAGATCCAGAGCCTGGAAAAAGAGATCATAGAAAAAAACAACCAGAAGGATGAAGTCGGACGCAAGCTGGAAAGCCTGCGGGAAGGGATCGGCGGATACGGGAGCCAGATGGAAGATCTGGAAGAAGAGATCCGCAGTACAGAACGGATCCTGCTGGAAAAAGAGCATGAACTGAAGCTGACAGAAGCAGCCCTGCGGGAGATCCGCAGCAGCAGTCAGCGGCTGGAGCGTGAGCTTTCCAGCATTGAAACAGAAAAGAAGCATTCTGCGGAGATGGTGGAAGCTTTGCAGAAGAAGATCGCAGAAAATACCGAAGCGGTCGCAGAAGCCGAAAAAGCCGCAGAGCGATGCCTGGCAGAATACAACCGGCAGAAAGAACAGTTCGATGGTATCAGTGAGGAGATCACGAAGGCACGGATCGAGCTTTCCAGCTGCGAGCAGGAAAAATCCCACATGGATTCCATGAAGAAACGGATCAGTGATTCTCTGGCGGAAATGCACAGCGATATCCACAGAAGGAAGCTGCAGCAGACCGAGCTGAGACAGGAACAGGAAAAACTGACAGGGGAAAGTGGCGCTTCCAGTGAGCAGATCCAGGCGAAAACGGAAGAAAAAACAGCACTGGAGAGCAAGCTGGAGCAGGTCGGAGAAGAAAAGGCAGAACTGGTCAGAACGCTGGCGGCATCTGCAGAAGAACGAGATGCGCTTTCAGAGACCATCGAAAAACTGCAGAATCAGAAATACGAGCTTGATATCAAAAATACACGGAATGAAACCCAGCTGGACACCTATAAAAACAAGCTGTGGGAGGATTTTGAGATTTCATACATACAAGCCATGGAATTCCGTTCGGAGGAGTTCGTTATGTCTGCGGCCATGAAGGAAAGCCGTCAGGTGAAGAACCGGATGCGGGAACTGGGAGAGGTCAACGTGGGCGCTATCGAAGAATATGAAACGGTGCGTGAACGGTATGAATTCCTTACCGGGCAGCGGGCGGACATCCAGGAAGCGGCTGACGATCTTCACAGGATCATCGACGATATGGACAAGACGATCCGGATCAAGTTCAAGGAAAGCTTCGATCAGATCGTCATCAATTTCGAAGAGAAATTTCAGGAACTGTTCGGAGGCGGACATGCTGAGCTGAGACTTTCTAACGAAGAGGATCCGCTCAGCTCCAATATAGATATCGTAGCACAGCCGCCGGGCAAAAAACTGCAGAACATCAATCTGCTTTCCGGTGGTGAAAAGACGCTGACGGCTATCGCGCTGATGTTTGCGGTACTGAAGGCAAAACCGACGCCGTTCTGCATCCTGGATGAGGTGGAAGCTGCGCTGGATGACGCCAACATAGACCGGTTCATCAACTGTCTGCGGAAGCTTTCCGGGATCCAGTTCGCACTGGTGACTCACCAGAAAGCGACCATGGAACACGCGGACGTCATTTATGGTGTGACCATGCCGGAGAAGGGCGTTTCTCGTGTGCTGTCCCTGGACATGGACAGTGATTTTGCATTATAACAGCCGTAAAACGGCGAAAAAAGGAGAAACTAGATTATGATGTTCAGAGAAGAAAAAAAATCGTTCTTTGGGAAAATGTCTCAGCGGATCGGTGATGCGCTAGCAGGCAAGGCAACCATTGACGATGATTTTATGGATGAGCTGGAGGAGATCCTGATCACATCGGATATCGGTATGGAGACCACCATGAAGATCGTAGATATGCTGCGGACCGAGGTGAAGACCAATAATCTGACAAAGCCGTCTGTCATCAAGATCCGTCTGGCCAAGATCATATCCAGCGTTATCAATAAGAAAGAAGAACAGAAGCTGTGTCAGGATACCCCTCTGGTGATCCTGATGATCGGCATCAACGGAGGCGGCAAGACTACGTCCATCGGCAAACTTGCCCATAAGCTGCGACAGGAAGGCAAAACTGTGATGCTGGCGGCAGCTGATACGTTCCGTGCCGCTGCTGCAGAGCAGCTTTGCATCTGGGGTGACCGTGTCGGTGTCAATGTCGTCAAGCACAAGGAAGGGGCGGATCCGTCGGCTGTTATCTACGACGCGATCCAGTCTGCAAAGGCAAAGCACATCGACGTGCTCATCTGCGATACGGCCGGAAGACTGCAGAACAAGAAAAATCTTATGGATGAGCTGAACAAGATGAACAAGGTCATCGGACGGGAATACCCGGAGGCAGCCAGAGAGAATCTGCTGGTACTGGATGCAACGACTGGAAAGAACGCTGTTTCCCAGGTACAGGAATTCGGGGATGTGGCTGATATCACAGGCATCATTTTAACGAAGCTGGACGGCACCGCCAAGGGTGGCATCGTCGTTACGATAGCGGATGAGTTTGATATGCCGGTCAAGTTTATCGGTGTAGGAGAAGGGATCGAGGATCTGAAGGAGTTCGATCCTATAGAATTTGCGGAAGGAATTTTTAATGAGTAAACCACTGGTAGCCGTAGTAGGACGGCCAAACGTAGGAAAATCAACTTTTTTCAATAAAGTTGTAGGACGCCGGGTTTCCATTGTGGAAGATACACCGGGCGTGACGAGAGACAGGATATACGCGGAAGCGGAGTGGAAGGGGATCCATTTTGCACTGATCGATACGGGCGGTATCGAGCCGGACAGCAAGGACATCATCCTTTCTCAGATGCGTCACCAGGCAGAAATGGCCATGGATACCTCCGATGTGATCCTGTTTATGGTGGACGGCAAGGAAGGGATCACGGCAGCAGACCGAGAAGTCGCTTCCATGCTGATGAAAACGGGCAAAAAAATCGTTCTGGCTGTCAACAAGATCGATAAAGCGGAGCTGCCGGATGATTTTTATGATTTTTATGAGCTGGGACTCGGGGAACCTATCCCGATTTCCGCAGCCAACATGCTGAATCTGGGAGATCTTCTGGATGAGATCGTGGACAGTTTCCCGGAAGGAGCAGGAACGGAGGAAGATGATTCCATCAAGATCGCTATGATCGGGAAACCAAATGTGGGGAAATCTTCTCTGGTGAACCGGCTTCTGGGAGAAGACCGTGTCATCGTTTCTCCTATTGCAGGGACGACCAGAGACTCCATCGATACCCCGTTTGAAAAAGACGGCGAGCAGTATCTGCTCATCGACACGGCGGGGATAAGACGAAAGAGCAAGGTCAATGAAGATATTGAAAAATTCAGCGTGCTCCGTGCGGTGGCAGCGATCGAACGCTGCGACGTCTGCCTGCTGATGATCGATGCCCAGGAGGGGATCACAGAACAGGATAAAAAAATCGCCGGGATCGCCCATGAAGCCGGAAAAGGGATCGTTGTCGTGGTAAACAAGTGGGATCTTTTAGAAAAAGACAATCACACTATGAACGACTTCAAAAAAGAGATCGCAAGAGAACTGACTTTCATGTCATATGCACCGTCGGTGTTCATTTCAGCACTGACTGGACAGCGTGTGGACAATGTCATTGCCATGGCGAAATATGTGGCGGAAAACAGAGCGATGCGCATACCGACGGGGCAGCTCAACAGTCTGATCACAGATGCGACCATGATGAAGCAGCCGCCTTCCGACAAAGGAAAACGCCTGAAGATCTACTATGTGACGCAGGTGGGCGTCAAGCCGCATCTCTTCTCCTTTAAGATCAATTCAAGACCGTTGATGCATTTCTCGTATTCACGGTATCTGGAAAACAAGATCCGGGAAAGCTTTGGGTTTGAAGGTACGCCTTTGAAATTCGTGTTCCGGGAGAAAGGGGAGAAAGAAGATGTCTAATGTAAACATCTGGCTGTGGGTACTGGCTCTCATCATCGCTTATCTGCTGGGGAACATTTCTCCTTCTACACTTTTGGCAAAAGCGAAGGGGATCGATATCCACAAAGAAGGAAGCGGTAATGCGGGTACGACCAATGCTCTGCGTGTCATGGGCAAGAAAGCCGGCGTCATCACTTTGGTAGTAGATGTTCTGAAAGGAACCATCGCTGTACTGATCGGATTTCTGCTGGCTGGCTCTGCCGGGGAAGCCTGGTGTGTACTGGCAGTATTTTGCGGACACGTATGGCCGGTATTCTATAAATTCAAAGGCGGAAAAGGTGTCGCTACGGCGTTCGGAGCGCTGCTGGGGTTAAATCCTCTTATGGCACTGCTGACTCTGCTGATCGTTGTGATCGCAGTCCTGATCAGCAAGCGAATGTCGGTGGGCTCCATCACAGGAGCGGTAGTATTCCCGTTTATCTCCATGTTTATGGAGAGGGATTTTCTCTATATCGGGATCGTGCTGGCGATCATTATCCTGGTAAAGCACCGTGCCAACATCAAGCGGCTGTTACAGGGAAAAGAGCCGGTCATGAGTATCTTCGAAAAGAAAAAGACCAGCGATGGTCAGGAGGACTAGCGTTATGAAAAAGATAGGTATCATCGGAGCAGGAAGCTGGGGCACAGCTCTGGCAACAGTTGTAGCAGACAAGGGAAATCCGGTAAAGATCTGGGACATCGATGCAGGTCATCTGCAGAGAATGGAAGAGAACAGAGAAAACGTGGATTATCTGCCGGGAGTTCCTTTAGGAGAAAATATCGCTATCGCGACATCTCAGGAAGATGCATTGAGAGACGCTGATGTAGTGCTGTTTTCAGCGCCGGCGCAGCATTTCCGTTCCGCACTGGAAGGCGCACTGCCGTATATAAAAGACGATGCTCTGATCATCAATGTTGCAAAGGGTATCGAGCAGAAGAGTTTGAAGCGGATGTCTGAGATCGCAGCGGATGTGCTGGATATGGATCGCTATGTTGTGTTATCGGGTCCGTCTCACGCAGAGGAAGTGGGAAGAAAACTGCCGACTACAGTGGCTACAGCAAGCCGTGATCTCAAGGCGGCAGAAGCCATCCAGGATCTTTTTATGACGGAACGTTTCCGCGTTTATACCACGGATGATGTGGTAGGCGTAGAACTGGGCGGCGCTCTCAAGAATATCATCGCACTGGGTGCAGGGGTATCCGACGGCATGGGTTTTGGAGATAATGCAAAGGCGGCTCTTATGACCCGCGGTCTTGCAGAAATCACCCGCCTGGGGCTGAAGCTGGGCGCCAGAGCCGAGACCTTTGCAGGACTGACGGGAACAGGCGACCTGATCGTAACGTGCACCAGCATGCATTCCCGTAACAGAAGATGCGGGATCATGATCGGAGAAGGCATGAGCCCGCAGGAAGCGACCGAAAAAGTCGGCATGGTCGTAGAGGGCATGTTCACCACGGAAGCTGCATATGAACTGGCACGAAGAGAAGGCGTGGAAATGCCGATCACAGAAGCGATCTACCGTGCTATCAAAGGGGAGATCAAGGCGGCAGATGCAGTTGGCATGCTGATGACAAGAGACAAAAAACGGGAACAGGATTAGTACGCATGAACAGAGAGAACAACCGTAACTTTTTAGAAGGAAAGAAATACAATATCATTACATTTGGCTGTCAGATGAATGAGCACGATTCAGAGACCATTGCCGGAATGCTGGAAGAGGAAGGCTGCCGGCAGGTCTTGACCAAAGAAGAGTCGGATATCACGATCATCAATACCTGCAGCATCCGTGAAAACGCCGATAAGCGCTTTTTCGGAACGCTGGGACAGCTAAAAAAAATCAAGGAAAAGAATCCGTCCTACATGGCCTGTGTCTGTGGCTGTATGATGCAGCAGCAGCACGTGATCGATACCATCCACGAAAAATATCCATGGGTGGACATCATCTTCGGGACGCATAATATCGACCGTTTCCCGGAGCTTTTAGAACGGGCCTACATGGAACAGGCTTCCGTTATGGAAGTGCTTTCAGACACCAGTCATATCGCAGAAGGCCTTCCTGCAAAGCGGCTGTATCAGCACAAGTCTTTCGTCAATATCATGTACGGCTGCAACAACTTTTGCACATACTGTATCGTACCGTATACGAGAGGACGGGAAAAGAGCCGTGCTCCCGAGGATATCCTGCAGGAGATAGAAATACTGGTAAAAGACGGCGTGCGGGAAGTGACTCTGCTGGGACAGAACGTCAATTCCTATAAGGGTGAGGATGCAGAAGGCAGAAGGTGGGATTTCGCAGATCTGATCTACAGGATCAACGCGATCGACGGACTGCAGCGGATTCGGTTTATGACATCCCATCCGAAAGATCTTTCTGACAAACTGATACAGGCATATGTGGACTGCGACAAGCTCTGCAATTACATACATCTGCCGGTGCAGGCGGGAAGCGACAGAGTGCTCAGACGGATGAACAGGAAGTATACGCGGGAGAAGTATCTCGAGGTAGTGGAAAGGCTCAGGAAAGCAGTTCCGGATATAGCGATAAGCACGGATATCATAGTGGGATTTCCGGGGGAGACAGAAGAAGACTTCGAGGAGACGCTGTCTCTCGTGCGAAGTGTGAAATACGATTCGGCATTCACGTTCCTGTATTCGGTGAGACAAGGCACACCTGCGGCAGAGTA
>ERZ824488.2930-NODE-2930-length-13923-cov-8.350447_pt1 | contig 13923 bp, 11 predicted proteins | sample MGYA00519936_ERZ824488 | MGnify/ENA primary metagenome ERZ824488 (study PRJEB31778, sample SAMEA3449153) | human gut metagenome | biome: human gut; feature: human-associated habitat; material: faeces | place: United Kingdom | collected 2010/2012 ... | reverse complement strand
CGAACCTTGAAATGACGGAGTCAGAGTCCGTTGCCTTACCGTTTGGCGATAGCCCATCGTGACACTTTCGTGTGTTGCTTTTCTTTGTTGCTCTGTCGTGTCCCTCACAACACAATGAATTATATACCACGTTTCCGGATTCGTCAACCCCTTTTTTGAAATTTTTTTAAAAATTTTTCCAATTTATTTTTCGTTGTCCGGAAACCCGCATAAAACCGGGTTTTTTCAGTGTTTTTGATTTTTAAATTTTTCGGATTTTCTGGTTTTTCAGGTCATTTCCTTGAAAAGCCCTTTGTAGATGCTTTTAAACTTTTGACCCTGGCATTGCAGATTTGGCTAGCCAAACCCCACTTTCCTGAGTATAATGGAAGGGAAACAACGTTATCAAAATGTCTGCTTGCTGCGGCATTTTCCGGGAGCAGATATTTTCTGCTCCCCTTCTTACTGTTAGGGGGAGATACTTATGACTAACTTTCTGGTCAAACATTTTGTACGGAACTACCAGAACACCGAGGATCTGGAAGTCCGGACCGCTTACGGCATCCTGGCCGGGGTTGTGGGAATCATCTGCAACCTGTTTCTCTTCGCTGTGAAGTTCATTTCAGGAAGCCTGCTCCACAGCGTGGCCGTCACCGCTGACGCCTTCAACAACTTTTCCGACGCCGGTTCTTCGATTATCAGTCTCGTGGGCGTCAAGATGGCAGAAAAGCCAGCCGACCGGGATCATCCTTTCGGCCACGGGCGGATCGAGTACATCGCGGCCCTGATCGTCGCCTTCCTGGTTCTGGATGTGGGCTTTGGCTTTTTCAAGGATTCCTTTGAAAAAATCCTGCATCCTGAAGAGCTGACTTTCCATGCCGTTTCTGTGGTGATTCTGATTCTTTCCATCGGCGTCAAATTCTGGATGAGCTGTTTTAACCGTTCCCTTGGAAAAAAGATTGATTCCAAGATCATGATGGCCACCGCCGCTGACGCAATGGGCGATATGATCACCACTTCCGTCACGATCCTGTCCATCCTGATCTTCCACTTCTTCCATTTGAATGTGGACGGTCTCATCGGCCTTATCGTGGCTGCCATCGTCATATGGGCGGGTGTCGGCATCGCCAGGGATACGCTTTCCCCGCTGATCGGAGCTCCGGCTGATCCGGAAACCTGCGCGGCCATCACAAAAATGGTAGAAAGCTACGACGGCATCATGGGAACCCACGACCTCATCGTACACAACTACGGACCCGGCCGGAGCATCGCTTCCATTCACGCGGAGGTGCCCCAGGATGCGGATATCCGCGCTTCCCATGAGATCATCGACAAAGCCGAGCGGGAAGTCAGCCAGAAGCTGAACATTCTCCTGGTCATCCATATGGATCCTATCGAAACCCACGACAAACGGGTGCTCGCGGTCCGCTCCCAGGTCGATGAGGCGGTCCATGCCGTTGATCCGGAGCTTTCTTTCCACGATTTCCGCATGATTGACGGAAAAAATCAGATCAATCTCATTTTTGACCTGCTGATTCCGGACAAGATCAAAGACCCGAATGAGATCAAAAATCAGGTCGTCAAGGCCCTGAAGAAAAAAGATCAACGTTACAATTGCATCATTACAATGGATACGGATTTTATTTCCCGCTGACGGGCATATTTTTTATGTCTACCCTGCTGTTGTTCTACAAGCAGCTTTCCGGATGGAGCGCTGTCTATTATATAGAAAAAAGAGGTAAATCACTATGAGCACAATGAATCTGACACTGCTGACCGATTTCTACGAGTTGACGATGATGCAGGGGTATTTCAAATCCCAGAACAATGAAAAAGTCGTCTTCGATGCTTTTTACCGTAAAAACCCCTGTGACGGCGGTTATGCCATCGCGGCAGGCCTCGATCAGGTCATCGATTACATCAAAAATCTCCGTTTTTCCAAGGAGGATGTGGAATATCTCCGCGGTCTTAAAGTTTTTGATGAGGATTTTCTGGAGTACCTGGAAAGCTTTCATTTCACCGGCGATATCTACGCCATCCCGGAAGGCACCATTGTCTTCCCCAGGGAGCCGCTGATCAAGGTCGTCGCTCCTATCATGGAGGCCCAGCTCGTGGAGACCGCTATTCTGACGATCCTCAACCATCAGAGCCTTATCGCCACCAAGGCAGCCAGAGTCGTTTACGCAGCAAAGGGTGACGGCATCATGGAGTTTGGTCTTCGCCGCGCCCAGGGCCCGGATGCAGGCGTTTACGGTGCCCGTGCCGCTGTCATCGGCGGCTGTGTCGGCACCTCCAACGTGCTCTGCGGCCAGCTTTTTGACGTGCCGGTAAAGGGAACCCACGCCCACAGCTGGATCATGAGTTTCCCGGATGAGTATACCGCTTTCAAAACCTATGCGGATCTTTATCCCAATGCCTGCTGCCTCCTGGTAGACACCTACGATACGCTGAAATCCGGCGTTCCCAATGCCATCCGCGTTTTCAGGGAGATGCGTGAGGCCGGTATTCCTCTGAAAAATTATGGCATCCGTCTGGACAGCGGCGACCTGGCCTACATGTCCAAGCAGGCGAGAAAGCTTCTCGACGCTGCCGGTTTTGAGGATGCTTACATCTCCGCTTCCAGTGATCTGGACGAATACCTCATCGACAGCCTGAAAACCCAGGGAGCCAAGATCAGCTCCTGGGGTGTCGGAACCAACCTCATCACCAGCAAGGACTGCCCGGCTTTCGGCGGTGTGTACAAGCTGGCTGCCGTTCAGGACGCTGAGACCGGCGAGTTTATCCCGAAAATCAAGCTTTCCGAAAACACCGAGAAGATCACGAACCCGGGCAACAAGACCATCTACCGGATCTACGACCGCCAGACTGGCAAGATCCGCGCCGATCTCATCTGCCTGGCTGATGAGACCTTCGATGAAAAGAAGGATATGATCATCTTCGATCCTCTGGAGACCTGGAAAAAGACAAAGATCCACGCCAACACCTATACCTTGAGAGAACTTCTTGTTCCTGTATTCAAGGGCGGCGAGTGTGTATACACGTCTCCTTCCGTTATGGAAATCCGTGATATCTGCACGAAGGAGAAGGACACCCTCTGGGATGAGACCAAACGTCTCGTGAACCCGCATGAGGTTTATGTGGACCTTTCTGATAAGCTTTATAAGATTAAATCGGAGCTGCTGGAGAAGATGGGCAGAGAGGCGTTGGAATACTAATTTAATAAAGATATATGAAAGCCCGGGAGTGTATACCGTGTATACATGGCCCGGGCTTTTGGTATATATGATTATAGGTGGCTTCGAGGACGCACTCCATCCCGATTCCGCCAGGCTTTCAGTTGCGGTGGGGCGAAATTCTAAGGCTTGCGGGAATCTGCTAAAAGCATTCGTGGAAATCTATAACTCGCTTCGCTCAGACAATGGATTTCCGCTCATAACGCAGATTTCCGCGAGCCAAGAATTTCTGCCCCGCCTCCACATGACGCCTGACTGGAATTGGGATGGGGTGCTGGTATACGCCAAGATTAAATACTGTACTATAAAACGTATTCTATATTACTTCAAAAATTAGAATTTTTTCTCTCTCATTATTTCCTCCAAAAAGATCCCTGGTATCGATTTCGTCGTAAAACAGGAGCTGTTCTTCTGTCATCAGACAGCTCAGGTATTCTTCGGACGGATAGTAGAAAAACAGCAGAAGCTCACGAGGATTTTCGTAGTAGGAAGCGTAGATCTGGGCGAGAACTTTCTGAAGGAGTTCCACGGAAAAGGGATTAAAAAAATAGCAGCGATCCACTTCTGTCGATACGGGATAGGTTTCGGCTGCTTTCATTTCAAAGGCAGTCCGGTTCCCTGAAACGGCATGGAGCCTGTTTTCTTCTGCCCCGGAAAAGATCCGTTCATCGTATTCCACACCGATGGAATGGCAGCGAGTCTGGTAGGATAGATAAAAGCAGACTCTCCCTTTCCCGGTGCCATAATCCAAGAGAGTATTTCCTTTTCCGATAAGGCCGCTGTTTGCCAGACGTTCCAGCACGGAATAGGGTGTCGGTTCGTAGGGATAGCGGTACTGGTCTGCGTGGGAATCATCGCGGCCGGTGGTTTTGATTTTTAGCAGTTTGTCCCATTGGGATTCGGTTTCATTCATAGAGTCACATCTCCTGGGTATTATTCTTTCTGGAAGATATCTCATCAATAAATTTGCTTTCCATATTTATCTATGTTCTCCAAAAGATACTTATTTTTTATGGAATCATAATCGAAAATATCAATTTTACGGAGTGTTTCGATCTCTTCCAGATCCTCCTCCAGTTTTAAAATATCTTTACAGCCTTTTACTGCAAAATCAATATCACTGGTTTTTCTGGCCGTTCCCGTGGCAAAGGAACCGATCAGAAGTAGATGTGCACCCCATTTTTCTGACAGATCCGGGTAACATGGCCGATCAGTGTGTCGATACTCATTGTTGACATGGCAAGAACCTCCTTTTTACCCAATATAGCATATCTGGAAATCATTGAAAACAGAAAACAACCCTACTTTCGGGCTTTCTCGTGTCTTTCCACCTCAGCATCCAGTCTCAAAATATGCTTCTGCCTGGAAGAGAGCAGTTCTCGTTTTTCTTTCTCATCCAGATTTTTGGCCGGGTCTTCCATGGTGGGGGTTCCTCTTCGCAGTGCCCGTTCGTACCAGAAGGAGGCCGCGGCCAGATCTTTTTCTGTGCCTTTGCCTTCTGCATAGCATCTGGAGACAATTTCCATTACGGAAGGATTTCCGCTCCAGGCCACCTGAATGTAGAGAGGAAATGCCTGATCCCAAAGACCTGTTTTTTCATATTCTCTCGCCAGAAACAGCTTTGCTTCCAGCTCGCCCTCTTTTGCCAGTCTGCTGAACCCCAGAAATTCCGGATTCTGCGCCTGCTCAAGCTCTAATGGAATTTCACTTTTTTCTGAAAATTTTTTGCTGAATATTTTTTCGAAGAGCCCTGGTTTTGGGATACTTTCTGCTCTCTGGGACAGGACTGTTTTCGCTGGCTCATATCCCTGCGTCTGAGATTTATTCAGCCAGTCCAGCCCCTCTTCCTGCGAAACCGAATAGAGTAAGATGCCAAGATAATACTGAGCCTCTTTACTTCCATGTTCTGCTGCTTTTCTGAGCCAGGTCTCACGGCTTCTTTCAGCCATTCCTTTTAGCTTAATAAACTCTTCTTCATTCAGACAGTCTGCTACTTTGGAATGCATTTTTTGAGCCTCGCTGCGTATTCTCAGGTCATAATCCACTGCAATGATATATTCCTGATCTGCGGTCAGAGAATCCTCCGGATAAAAATAATTAAATTCTTGCGGATATGAAACATTCCTGGGAGTTAAATATCTTGTCCATGCTCTCTCCTTCCAGAAAAGCGCGGAACCATCCAAAGTTCCATGGCGAACTTCCCCATAGCGAAAGTGAGCAGATATATTATTATAATAAACTGACAGCTGAAGCTGCGCTTCTTTTTCTCCGCTGGCTGCTGCTTTCTGAAACCACTGAGCTTCACGCTCAGACAAGGGAATTCCATATCCTTTAAATGCACGGATATCCATTTTTGCCTCTTCCAACTGATAGTAACTTTCTCCCAGTTTCGCCAGTTCCCTGATGGTAGATGACCAGAGTTTCGCAGACTGCCTCACTTTCACATGGGGCAGTTTTGACAGGCCCGTATATTCCTCAAAAGAAAAATAATCCTCCTTGATCTGTCTGATATCAAAATTGCTTATATCCAGTTCCGTGAGACTGCTGCAATCCTTAAAAATATCGATCATGGTTTTTACCTGGCTGGTGTCGAAACGGCTTAAATCCAACTTTTCCAGTTTTTCACAGCCCTCAAACATAAAACACATATCTTTCACCTGACTGGTATCAAAACGGGTCAAATCCAAAGTCTTCAAATTATGGCAGCCATAAAACATCTGCACCATACGTTCTGCCTGGCTGGTGTCAAAACCACCTACATCCAGTTGTTCCAGACTTGTACACTCACTGAACATATAGTCCATATCTTTTACACAGCTGGTATTAAAGCAACGCAAATCCAAAGTCTTCAGGCTTTTGCATCCACAAAACATTCCGTTCATATCTTGCGTCTGGTAGGTCTGCAAAAATTCCAGTCCGAAAATATTTTCGAGATTTCCGTATAACCAAAATAGATTAGAGGAATCTCTATTCGCTATGATATTTCCATTTGCCGCGATATACAGCCCCAGCAGTCCGCCTTCTTCCTCTTTCGTCCAGGCCAGAACACGGCCATTCTGGTCCTCAGAGACATCCCAGGCATCTTCACCGATATTTCTTTTGCTGTTCAGGAAATAAACGGTTCTTATCTTTGACCGATCCAGTTCCTTACCGAAAATTGTTTTTTCATCCCCGTTTGTCATGAGGATGTTCTCCCCCGGCAGTTCCGGTTTGAAGATTTTTCTGTCGGATTCGCCAATCTTAGAAAGCGAACGATAAATGGCATAATTTTTGCTTTCATCAAAACAGTTACTCATTTTCTCTCACCCTTTATTTTATGAAATGCCCGTCCTTGAAACTTTCATAGTCCATCACCTCGGCATCCAACCCCAGGACCTCCTTTTGCTTGGAAGAAAAGTTAAAATAGAAAAAATCCTTCTCTTCCGGATCTTCCTGACGCTCCGCTTTCTGCGATGCTTCTCTGTCTTCGGAAGATTGGTATCAAAATGACTCAGATCCAATTTTTCCAGCTTTTCACATTCACAAAACATCCAAACCATACTTTTTGCCTCATTTGTCTGTAAAAGCTCCAGGCCGTAAATCTTTTCCAGATTTCTGTACCTAAAAAACAAACTTCTACTGTTCCTGTTCGCTGTGATCGTTCCATTTGCCGTAATATATAAATCTAGCAGGCCATCCGCTTTTTCTTCTGTCCAGGCCATAATACTGCCATTCTGTTTTTCCGATACGTCCCAGGCATCTTCTCTGATGTTTTCTTTCTTGTTTAGGAAATAGATGGTTGTGATCTGTTTCCGGTCCATTTTTCTTCCAAAAACATAGTCCATATCACTGTGCGCCATAAGAATATTATCTCCGGGCTGCGCCGGTTTGAAGATTTTGCTGGCAGATTTGGAAAGTGGGCAGAGGGAACGGCTGTTTATATAATCTCTGCTCGCATCAAAGCCGCAGCTTGTACATATGTGAGTATCATTTGTCGTTTCACAAATCGGACAGATCCACATCATCAGCATCCCCCCTTATTTTCTATACTTTAATTGCTTAATTTCTCCCACAATTTACTAAAAAAGCTATTTGTTTTCTTGGTTTTTAAACGTGCTCCCTTTGGGACTGCAAGGTATTCTGGAAGTGGAACAGAGAGATCTTTCACACAGCTTGTATCAAAATTACTAATATCCAATGTTTTCAGGCTATTACACGCTTCAAACATTTTTTGCATATTGCTCACCTGACTGGTGTTAAAATGGCTCACATCCAAACTTGTAAGGCTCACACAGTAAAAAAACATCTCTGACATATCTGTCACATGGCTGGTATCAAAATGGCTCACATCCAAACTTGCAAGATTTTCACAGTTATAAAACATCCCTGACATATCTGTAACCTGGCTAGTGTCAAAATGACTCACATCCAAACTTTTCATGTTTTCGCAATACCAAAACATCCCTGACATATTTACTACCTGGCTAGTGTCAAAATGACTCACATCCAAACTTGCAAGACTTTCACAGGAACAAAACATACATAACATCCTTGTCACCTGACTGGTATCAAAATGGCTCACATCCAAACTTGTAAGACTCTCACAGTCAAAAAACATATTTGACATATCTGTCACCTGACTCGTATCAAAATGGCTCACATCCAAACTTTCAAGACTTTTACAGTAATCAAACATCCCTCCCATCTTTGTCGCCTGGCCGGTTCCAAAACGGCTCACGTCCAGATCTAACAAATTTTCACAGTACCCAAACATTTCTTCCATATTTTCTGTCTGATCTGTCTTTAAAAATTCCAATCCCTCAATTTTTTTTACCATGCTGTACTTAGAAAACAAATGGCTACAATCTCTGTTCGCTATAATATTGCCATTTGCCGCAATATATAAATCCAGCAGGCCATCCTCTTTTTCTTCTGTCCAGGCCATAATGCTGCCGTTCTGTTTTTCCGATACATCCCAGGCATCTTCTCCGCCCTTTCCCTTACTGTTTAAAAAATGAACTGTTCCTATTTTTGACCGATCCATTTTTCTGCCAAAAACATAGTCCTCATCGCTGCTCGCCATAAGCACATTATCCCCTGGATGCTCCGGTTCCTTTATTTTTAGGCGCACTCCCTGTGGGACTGCAAGGTATTTTTGAAGTGGCTCAGCTAAATTTTCCACATTACTTGTATCAAAATGGCTCAAATCTAAACTTTTCAAGCTGTTACAAGCCTCAAACATACTTAACATATTTGTTACCTGGCTTGTATCAAAATGGCTTAAATCCAAACTTTTCAAGCTGTTACAACCCTCAAACATACATGACATACCTGTTACCTGATTGGTATCAAAGTGGCTTAAATCCAAACTTTTCAAGCTGTTACAACCAATAAACATATGTGACATATCTGTTACCTGACTGGTGTCAAAATGGCTTAAATTCAAACTTTTCAGCCTAGTACAGCATGAAAACATCGAATCCATACTTGTCACCTGACCGGTATCAAAATGGCTCAAATCCAAACTTTCAAGACTACCACATCCAGTAAACATAAATTTCATGCTTGTCACCTGACTGGTATCAAAATAGCTCAAATCTAAGCTCTCCAAGCTTTTACAGTCATTAAACATATATGACATATCTGTTATCTGATCTGTCTGTAAAAATTCCAATCCAAAAATATTCTTCAATTGCCTATATCCCCAAAACATGAAACTGGCATTCCTCGCTATGATATTTCCATTTGCCGCAATATATAAATCCAGCAGGCCATCCTCTTTTTGCTCTGTCCAGGCCATAATGCTGCCATCTTGTTCTTCAGAGACGTCCCAGGCATCTTTTCCTATATTTTCTTTTTTGTTCTGGAAATAAATGGCCGCAATCTGTTCCCGATCCATTTTTCTTCCCACAATAGTACTGATACTCGCCATAAGAATATTGTCCGCGGACTTTAAAGTGACATTGTCCGGCAGCTTTGTGTATTCTGAAAATGAGGTCATATTTTCAATCTTGCTGGTATCAAAATGATTGACATCCAGTTCGCCCAGACTTTCGCATTCTGTAAACATTTCTGCCATACTTTCCACATTACTGGTATCAAAACTGCTGATATTCAGCTTTTCCAGACTTTTACAGTGAAAGAACATCATATTCATATTTTTCACATTGCTGGTATCAAAGCTGCTCAGATCCAGTTCTTTCAACTCCTGGCAGCAGGAAAACATGGCAATCATAGCTGTCACATTAGCTGTATGAAAATTTTCCAAATTAAGACTCTGTAAATGCCAACATAAAGAAAACATGTCCGACATATCCGTCACTTTGTCTGTCTTCATTTTTTTCAGATTAAGACTCTTAAGTTGTCTGCAATCAAAAAACATACCATGCATATCTTCTGTCTGATCCGTCCGAAAATATTGTAGTCCTACAAATTTTTTTAAATTTTCATATCTCGTAAACAACATGCTGCAGTCTTTATTCGCAAGAATATTTCCGTTCGCTGCAAGGTACAAGTCCTTGAAACCATCCCGTTTTTCCTCTGTCCAGGCCATAATACTGCCGTTCTGTTTTTCCGATACGTCCCAAGCATCTTCTCCGATATTTTCTTTCTTGTTCCGGAAATAGATGGTTGTAATCTGTTTCCGGTCCATTTTTCTTCCAAAAACATAGTCTGTATTGCGGCTCGCCATGAGAATATTGTCTCCGGGCTGCGCCGGTTTGAAGATTTTACTGCCGGACTTGGAAAGCGTGCAAAGGGAACGGTGGTTTGTATAATCTTTGCTTTTGTCAAAGCCGCAGCTTCTGCATTTATTGGTTTCATTTGTTGTTTTACAAATCGGACAGGTCCACATCATTTTCATCGCCTTTTCTCTATACTTTAATTATTTAATCTCCCCACAATTTACGGAAAAAGCTATTCGCTTTCTTTGTTTTCAGACGTATTGTACTTCTTGTGGAATATCAAGGTATTTCGGAAGTGGAACAGATAACTCTTTCACACTGCTTGCATCAAAATTGCTTATATTCAATAGTTTCAGGCTCTTACACCCTCCAAACATATATTGCATATCCTCAGCCCGGCTGGTTGCAAAACGACTCACAGCCAGGCTTTTCAGATTGCCACAGCCAGCAAACATAAATGACAGATCTGTCACCTGATCGGTGACAAAATGACTTACATCCAAACTTTCCAGGCTGTCACATTTATAAAACATACATTTCATATCTTTCACCTGGTTGGTCGCAAAATGACTCACATCCAAACCTTCCAGAACGCCGCACTCAGCAAACATCCATTTCATGTCTGTCACCTGCCTGGTTATAAAACGGCTCACATCCAGGTTTTCCAGACTACTGCAACCGTAAAACATAAATGACAGATCTGTCACCTGGCTGGTATCAAAATAGCTCACATCCAGATTTTTCAGGCTGCTGCAGCTTGCAAACATATATTTCATGTTTTTCACCTGGCTGGTAAAAAAATGGCTTACATCCAGACTTTCCAGACTGCCACAACTTGAAAACATATATTCCATGTCTGTCACCTGGCTGGTAAAAAAATGACTCACATCCAGACTTTTCAGGCCGTCACAGCATGTAAACATATAGGACATATCTTTCACCTGACTGGTATTAAAATGACTCACATCCAGATTTTTCAGGCTGCTGCATTTATAAAACATACATTTCATATCTTTCACCTGACTGGTATCAAAACGGCTCACATCCAGATTTTCCAGGCTGTCACAGTTTGAAAACATAAATGACAGATCTGTCGCCCGGTTGGTGACAAAACGACTTACATCCAGACTTTTCAGACTGCTGCATTTATAAAACATACATTTCATGCCTTTTACCTGGCTGGTATCAAAATGCCCCACATCCAGACTTTCCAGGCTGCCGCACTCAGCAAACATCCATCCCATGTTTTTCACCTGACTGGTATCAAAACGGCTCACATCCAGGTTTTTCAGGCTATTACAATCTTTAAACATGCCAAACATTTCCTGCGTCTGATCTGTCTTCAAATACTCAAGACCGTAAATATGTTCCAGCCTTCCGTAATCAGAAAACAAATGGTTGCAGTTTCTATTCGCCACGATCGTTCCATTTGCCGCAATATATAAATCCAGCAGGCCAGCCGCTTCTTTTGTCCAGGCCATAATACTGCCATTCTGTTTTTCCGATACGTCCCAGGCATCTTCGTCGATATTTTCTTTCTTGCTCCGAAAATAGATGGTCGTGATCTGTTTCCGGTCCATTTTTCTTCCAAAAACATAGTCTGTATCGCTGCTCGCCATAAGGATATTATCCCCGGACTTCGCCGGTTTGAAGATTTTGCTGCCGGACTTGGAAAGCTGGCAGAGAGAACGATGGTTTGTATAGTCTTTGCTCGCGTCAAAGCCACAGATTCTGCATATATTGATTTCATTTGTTGTTTTACAGTTTGGACACTTCCACATATCTGTCTTTCTCCTTTCTCTTATGTTTTTTCATAATCTCCCACTTCCGGCGGCAAATTCCCATTTCTATATTTATTAACCCCAAAATATTCTTTATTTTCCTGAAGCTCTGATTTCCTTCACCACTTCGGGATTTAACTTCTCCATATACTTCAGCAAATACTTTTCCGGACATTTTTCATAGTATAATCGTCTGGCAAAATCCGGATTGTGTTTCATAAGATTATCAAGATCATGTTCCGGCAACAGTTTTTTCTTACTTTCCTTCATCCACTCATCAAACACCATTTCCCCTATGAGAAAAGGACCTATTACCCCTGCGATAAGACATGGAATAGAAATTATAAACATTGGTGCAAGCCAGATTCCAATGCCCAAAAGCGCCATACATATTATCAGATCAATGATTTTACTCTTTGTTCGTTTTCCTTTTTCGTCTATTACTGTAAGTGCCCATTCTGACTCGCTCTCAAGTTTATCATTAAAAACCCGCTGATATTTTCCCGAACTTTCTGAATCTATCTCCTTCTTTTGTTTTTTTACCTTCTTTGCCTTAATCATTTCAGAAGTTATTTCTTCCGGTTCTCTCTTTTCCTCTTCCGACAGAAAATCATTTTGCACTGTAACCCTAAACCCATTTTTCACTGTGCTGCTCTTAAAACTGCCCGCCCCGGCATTTGATCGTTTCTCCTCTTCCTTCGGGTTGACAATCGTGCCTGTCATGAGAACATTATTCCCGTGCTGCGCCGGTTTGGAGATTTTGCTGGCAGATTCGGAGAGCTGGCAGAGGAAACGATAATGCATATAATCCATGCTCGCGTCAAAACCACAGCTCGTGCATATGTAAGTGCCATTCGTCGTTTTACAGATCGGACAGGTCCACATCATTTTCATCGCCTTTTTCCTATACTCTAATTACTTAATTTTTCCCACAGTTTATTGAAAAATCCATTCTCTTTCTTCATTTTCAGATGTACTCCCGCTGGAACAGAAAAATCTTTCACACGGGTGGTATCAAAATTACTAACATCCAATATTTTCAGTTTAGCACAGTTTGAAAACATACCTGACGTACTTATCACCTGTTTGGTATCAAAATGACTCACATCCAAACTTTTTAAACTAACACAGTAAAAAAACATATGTTCCATCGTTGTCACACGACTGGTATCAAAATGGCTCACATCCAGACTTTTTAAATTAGCACAGCAAAAAAACATATTTTCCATCGTTGTCACATGGCCGGTATCAAAATGGCTTACATCCAGACTCTGAAGCTTATAACAGTTTTCAAACATTCCTTTCATATTTTCCGTCTGATCCGTTTTAAAAAACTCCAAGCCCCAAATGTTTTTCACCGCTGTATACTCAGAAAATAAAAAGCTGCAATCTCTGTTCGCTGTGATATTTCCATTTGCCGCAATATATAAATCCAGCAGGCCATCCTGTTTTTTCTCTGTCCAGGCCATAATGCTACCGTTCTGCTTTTCTGAAACATCCCAGGCATCTTCTCCGATGTTTTCTTTCTTGTTCTGGAAATAGATGGCTGTGATCTGTTTCCGGTCCATTTTTCTGCAAAAAACATAGTCTGTATCGCTGCTCGCCATGAGAATATTGTCTCCGGGCTGCGCCGGTTTGAAGATTTTGCTGGCAGATTCGGGAAGTGGGCAGAGGGAACGGCTGTTTATATAATCTCTGCTCGCGTCAAAGCCGCAGCTCGTACATATGTAAGTATCATTCGTCGTTTTACAGATTGGACAGGTCCACATCATCAGCATCCCCCTCATTTGCTATTCTCTAATTGCTTAATTTCTCCCATAATTTACGGAAAAAGCTATTCGCTTTCCTTGTTTTCAGGCTTACTCCCTGTGGGACTGCAAGGTATTCTGGAAGTGGCTCAGACATATTTTTCACATTGCTGGTATCAAAATTACTCACGTCCAAACTTGCAAGACTTTTACAGTTATAAAACATCCAATCCATATGTGTCACCTGACTGGTGGCAAAATGACTCACGTCCAAACTTGCAAGACTTTCACAACTAGAAAACATCCAATCCATACATGTCACCTGACTGGTGGCAAAATGGCTCACGTCCAAACTTACAAGACTTGTACAGAAACAAAACATACCTGACATATCTGTCACATGGCTGGTGGCAAAATGACTCACGTCCAAACTTGCAAGACTTTCACAGTTATAAAACATATATGACTAAGACTTCCCATACCGTATCGGTGTGTTGAACCTTGAAAATTCAATATTTCA
>ERZ824488.2926-NODE-2926-length-13929-cov-4.510523_pt1 | contig 13929 bp, 13 predicted proteins | sample MGYA00519936_ERZ824488 | MGnify/ENA primary metagenome ERZ824488 (study PRJEB31778, sample SAMEA3449153) | human gut metagenome | biome: human gut; feature: human-associated habitat; material: faeces | place: United Kingdom | collected 2010/2012 ... | reverse complement strand
AGCGCGAGGAGGGGAAATGGCCTTCGCAACTATGAATGCTTCCCCTCCTCGCAATTTACTCAGCTTTGAAAAGCGAAAAAATTTGCCGGAAAAAGCGGAACCTATTCTCTTACAGAAAAGGATTTCGGTTATACAGAAAACCGTTTGATCAGTGTGGTGGATACTTCAATTTTTACGGAATGTGGCACGGAGGTCCGGATCTCACGGATCAGCTGGGCGGCGGCTGTTTCTCCCATGAATTTACGGGGGACGTCGATGGTGGTGAGGGCGGGGTCTATGACGCGGCCTTCGGAGATGTTGTCGAAGCCTGCGATGGTGATGGCTTCGGGAATCTTGTAGCCGCGGAGTTTCAGGGCTTTGATGGCGCCGATGGCGATGAGGTCGTTGTCTGCGAAGTAGGCGCCTGCCAGTGGGGTTCCGCTGTCGATGATCTCCAGCATGTCGGAGAAGGCTCCTTCGATGGAGGGGGAGAGTTCGTGAATGATGGATTTGGCAGTGGACATCCCGTGTTCGCGTACTGCCCGGTGAAAACCGTGTGTCCTTTCGCGGAAGTTCGTGATCCTGTAGGAAGAGCAGAGGTGTCCCGGCTGGCGACCACAGCGGTCGATGAGGTAGCTGGTGGCCAGGTAGGCTCCCTGTGCGTTGTTGATGAGTACGCAGCTGCAGTCCGCAGAGTCAAAGTAAGAGTCCAGAAGAATGACAGGGACGGAGAGCTGAAGGAATTCATGGCATACGGAAGCAGAGACTTCGGTTCCCAGAAGGATGACACCTGCACACTGGGAAATGCGGAGTTCTTCGATGTATTTCTGGAGATCGTCTGCTTTTTCGTAGAGCTGGAAGGTTTTCAGATGATAGCCGTTTTTACGGCATTCCTGTTCAATACCTTCGGTGAGCTCTGAAAAAATTGGAGTATAATTTAAAATTGCGTTGTGGGCACGGCAGATAATGCAATAAATATCGCCTGTCACATTTTTTTTCATGGAAAGCCGGCTGAAGTCATAGCCGGCTTTTTCTGCTTCCCGGATAACCAGAGCTCGGGTTTCTGTGCTGACGCCAGGTTTTCCGTTCAGGGCCATGGAGACGGCGGTGGCGGAGAGATTTAATCTGGCGGCCAGTTCTTTTGCTGTAATTCCCATATCGATAGTCCTCCTGTATTGAATGTAGAGTTGTGTCTGTATATCGGTATAATTTTTCCTGACTGTATTTTTTCAACTGTTTTAATTATAAAATGTTTTTCTTGCATCTACAACAATAAAGTGAAAAATAAAGTAGAAATCACTTTATTTTTTGTAGAAATAAAGTAGAAATCAAGATATTATACAGATAACAAAGATGAACATAAAAAAATGAATCACATAGAAACAGGTAAAACATGGATTTATGAAAGGAGTTCAAACATGGACAAGATTAAAATTGGTTACGCACCAACCAGAAGAAGTATTTTCAGCGCACCGGATGCAGTAAAATATCGTGGACTTACTGCTAAGAGACTTGAGGAGCTTGGCGTTGATTTCGTAGATATCACAGACATTAACGATGAGGGACTTCTCTACAACGATGAGGGACTTGAGAAGATCATCGCCAAATTCAAAAAAGAGAAAGTTGACGGACTTTTCCTTCCACACTGCAACTTCGGTACAGAGTATGAGTGTGCAAGACTTGCAAAAGCTCTTGATGTTCCGGTTCTTCTGTGGGGGCCTCTGGATGAGAGACCTGAGCCAGACGGAACAAGACTTCGTGATACACAGTGCGGACTTTTTGCAACAGGTAAAGTTTTAAGAAGATTCCGTGTTCCGTTTACATACATGACAAACTGCAGACTGAATGACCCGGTATTCGAGAGAGGAATCAAAGATTTCCTTGCTGTCTGTAATGTAGTTAAAACATTCAAAAATATCCGTATTCTTCAGATTTCCACAAGACCGTTTGATTTCTGGACAACCATGTGCAACGAGGGCGAGCTTCTTGAGAAATTCAACATCCAGCTTGCACCGATCCCGATGCCGGAGCTTACCGATGAAGTAAAGAAAGCAAAAGCAGAGCAGACAGAGGTTCAGGAGGTTATGCAGTATTGCCGTGACAACATGGAGATCTGCATCAAAGAGGACGAGCTTGAGAACGTAGCAGCTCTTAAGGTTGCCATGAAACATCTGGCTGAGAAATACGGCTGCAAAGCAATCGCAATCCAGTGCTGGAACCAGCTTCAGAGCGAGCTTGGAATTATGCCATGTGCAGCAAACTCCCTGTTAAATGACGAGGGAATCCCGACTGTATGTGAGACAGATATCCATGGTGCAATCACAGCTCTTATGGTAGAGGCAGCTGGCATGGGCGAGACAAGAAGCTTCTTCGCTGACTGGACAATCCGTCATCCTGACGTAGAGAATGGCGAGCTTCTTCAGCACTGCGGACCATGGCCGATTTCCATCGCAAAAGAGACACCGAAGCTTACTTACCCGCTGGCATTCGATCATCCGGGAAGCATCACAGCTGAGGCAAAACACGGCGATGTTTCTCTGGTTCGTTTTGACGGAGATAACGGAGAGTATTCTCTTCTTCTTGGAAACGCAAAAGGTATTGATGGCCCGAAAGGTATGGGAACTTACCTCTGGGTTGAGGTTGAGAACATCAAACGTCTTGAGGCAAAACTGGTTGAGGGACCATACATCCATCACTGTGTTGGTATCCACAAGAACGTTGTTCCGGTACTTTACGAGGCATGCAAATATATCGGCGTAACACCGGATCTTTATGACCCGATTGAGGAAGATGTTAAGGCATATCTTCGCGGAGAATGATAAACAGGAAACACAGCAGCACGTTTTTCCAGGATAAAAAATGTGCCGGGCTGTGAATATGAAATATAGATTGAAAAAAGAAAGGACAGGAATCAGCATGGATTTTAGAGAATTAAGCAAACTTGCGTATGATCTCAGAAAAGACACAGTAGATATGATCGTTGCCGGTAAAGGCGGACATATCGGTGGTGATATGAGTGTTATGGAGACTCTGGTTACTCTGTATTTTGACCAGATGAATATTTCCCCGGAGAATATGAATGATCCGGACAGAGACCTTTTTGTTATGAGTAAAGGTCATTCTGTAGAAGCTTATTATGCAGTACTTGCAAAGAAAGGCTTCCTTGATATCAAAGAAGTAAACGAGAAATTCAGCAAATTTGGAACACAGTATATCGGACATCCGAACAACAAACTTCCGGGAATTGAGATGAACTCCGGTTCTCTGGGACATGGACTTCCGGTTTGCGTAGGTATGGCACTTGCCGGAAAAATGAACAAGAAAAACTATCGTGTATACACAGTAATGGGTGACGGTGAGCTTGCAGAGGGTTCTGTATGGGAAGCTGCTATGGCAGGACATCAGTACAAACTGGATAACCTCTGTGCAATCGTTGACCGTAACAGACTTCAGATCTCCGGAAATACAGAGGACGTTATGGGACATGACGATCTTCATGAGAGATTCAAAAGCTTTGGATGGCATGTAATTGATGTTGCCGACGGAAACAGCATTGAGCAGCTCCACGCAGCATTTGAGGAAGCAAAACAGACAAAAGGCCAGCCGACAGTCCTGATCGCGAATACTGTTAAAGGTAAAGGCTCCGCAGTTATGGAGAACAAAGCTGCTTGGCATCATCACGTACCGAGCCAGGAAGAGTATGAGCAGATCATGAAAGATTTTGAAGAGAGAAAGGAGCAGCTGTAATTATGAATAAGATTCCAAACCGTAAAGCAATTTGTGACGTACTTTTAAAAGAAGCGGAAACCGATAAAGATATCGTTGTTCTCTGCAGTGACTCCAGAGGATCTGCATCTCTGGCACCTTTTGCAGACGCATATCCGGAGCAGTTCGTTGAGATGGGAATCGCTGAGCAGGATCTTGTCAGCGTATCTGCAGGTCTTGCACACTGTGGTAAAAAAGCTTTCGCAGCTTCTCCTGCATGCTTCCTTTCCACAAGAAGCTATGAGCAGTGCAAAATTGATGTTGCATACTCCAACACAAATGTAAAACTTATCGGAATCAGTGGTGGAATCAGCTACGGTGCTCTTGGAATGAGCCATCATTCCGCACAGGATATCGCTGCTATGTCCGCAATCCCGAACATGAGAGTTTATCTTCCAAGTGACCGTTTCCAGACAGCAAAACTGATCGAAGCACTTCTGAAAGATGAGAAACCGGCATACATCCGTGTAGGAAGAAATCCGGTTGAGGATATTTATACAGAGGACAACTGCCCGTTCGAAATGGACAAGGCAACGGTTCTTACAGAAGGTACAGACGCAGCAATCATCGCATGTGGCGAGATGGTACGCCCGGCTTACGAGGCTGCCAAACTTCTTGAGAAAGATGGCATTCACGCAACAGTTCTTGATATGTACTGTGTAAAACCTCTGGACAAAGAAGCAATCGTAAAAGCAGCATCCAACGCAAAAGTTGTTGTAACTGCTGAGGAGCATGCACCATTTGGCGGACTTGGTTCCATGGTAAGCCAGGTTGTTGGCACTGAGTGCCCACGTAAAGTTCTGAACATCGCACTTCCGGACGCACCGGTTGTAAGCGGAACTTCCAAGGAAGTATTTGACTACTACGGAATGAACGCAGAAGGAATTGCAAAAACTGTAAAAGACGCGCTGAAATAAGGGGAAAACTATGGAAAAAAAATATGTTCTTGCGGTTGATCAGAGTACCCAGGGAACAAAAGCGATCCTGTTCGATGTGAATGGTGACCTGGTCTGCAGAACAGACCTTCCTCACAGACAGCTGATCAACGAAAAAGGCTGGGTTTCCCATGATCTTTCCGAGATCTACAGCAATACCATCCAGGTTGTAAAGAACCTTGTGGAAAAAGCCGGAATCCAGAAAGAAGAGATCGCGTGTCTCGGAATCAGTAATCAGAGAGAAACATCCGCAGCGTGGAGCCGCAGCACAGGCGAGCCTCTGGCACCTGCCATTGTATGGCAGTGCTCCAGAGCTTCCGAGATCTGTGAGCGGATCAAAACAAACGTGATGATTGACCCGGACCGTGAGCAGAAGAAAAACGGCGGTGTGGCAGAGATCATCCGTCAGAAGACAGGAATGCATCTTTCCCCGTATTTCCCAGCAGCGAAGTTTGCATGGCTTCAGGAGAATGTGGAGGAAGTAAAACAGGCAAAAAGAGACAACGATCTCTGCCTGGGAACCATCGACACCTGGCTTCTGTTTAAACTGACAAAAGGCGAGGTTTATGCAACAGATTATTCCAACGCATCCAGAACCCAGCTTTTCAATATCCATAACCTGAAATGGGATAAAGAGATCTGTACCTGGTTCGGCATCAACGCAGAGCAGCTTCCGAAAGTATGTGATTCCAGCAGAGAGTACGGAATAACAGATTTCGAGGGATATTTCCAGACACCGATTCCGATCTGTGGTGTGATCGGAGACTCTCAGGGTGCACTGTTCGGACAGGGCTGCATTGAAAAAGGAATGGTTAAGGCTACATACGGAACTGGTTCCTCTGTTATGATGAACGCAGGAACAGAACCGATCATGTCAGATCTTGGTCTTGTAACTTCTCTTGCATGGGGACTTAACGGCAAAGTTACCTATGTTCTGGAAGGAAACATCAACTACACAGGTGCAGTGATCACATGGCTGAAAGATGACATGGGACTGATCACTTCTCCAGGTGAGACTCAGGAAATGTCAGAGCAGGCGAATAAGAACGATACTACTTATCTGGTTCCTGCATTTTCCGGTCTGGGAGCACCTTACTGGAAATCCGATGCAAAAGCCATTATCTATGGAATGAGCAGAACTACCGGAAAGAAAGAAGTTGTAAAAGCAGCTCTGGAATCCATCGCATATCAGATCACAGATATTGTGGAGATGATGAAGGCAGAAGATGGAATGACTGTAAAAGAGCTCTGCGTAGACGGTGGTCCTACAAGAAACCAGTACCTGATGAAATTCCAGAGTGATATCCTGGGAACAACTGTAAGCCTTCCGAGATGTGAGGAATCTTCCGCATTCGGAGCTGGCCTGATGGCTGGATTAAGCTGCGGACTTTATAAGATGGAGAGCATTTTTGAGGTGAAGAACCGCAATCAGTTTATTCCATCTATGAGCTCCAAAGAAAGAGAGCAGAAATACAGCGGCTGGAAAAACGCTGTAGAAAAAGTTCTCGTATAAAAAGTTCTCGATCAAAAACTAAAATGGGAGTTTCGGGCAGCGGCAATTGCTTGACCCCATGTGTATGTCAGATTATAATAAAATAACAGGCATTTCCGGATGCACTCCAGATGTATCGGAAATGACGGAAAGCCGGTCTTTGCTTTGATAGCAGAGGCCGGCAAAAGTTATATTCAGAGGTAAATAATCATGATATATATCAGTCATCTTCTGCCGGATGATGAGATGAAGGAAATCATCAGTCAGACAGGAGTGGGAATTGAAAGTATTGAATTTTCCATTGCGGACAATCTGGATCATCTGAAGGAATCTGTCTGCAGTTATCGGGAACGACTGAAATTTATGGGATGCCGGGGACTGACTTTGCATGGGCCTTTTATGAACATCGATCCTGCAGCCTTTGACAGTGAAGTGCGAAAAATTACTATGATGCGTTTTCACCAAACTTATACAGCAGGTGTGGAACTTGGGGCAAAAAAGATCGTTTATCATACCTGCATGAATCCTTTTGTCCACTACCTTCAGGGATGGCCTGAGAGAGTGGCGGAGTTTTTCGGAGAATTTCTGGAAACGCATAAAGAACTGGAAGTTGTCATGGAGAATGTGTTTGACCCGCAGATTGATCCGGTTCTGGATGTTTATAAACTGCTTGGGGAAAAATATCTGAATTTTCATCTCTGTTTTGATATGGGGCATGCCCACTGTTATTCGAAGATTCCGGTGCTGGAATGGACAGAGAAGCTGGCGCCTTATGTGACTCATGTGCATGTTCATGATAACAGCGGCGACCGGGATTCCCATGCAGCTCTTGGGGAGGGGAATATCCCTTATGAAAAAGTACTTGCATTACTGCCCCAGACAGAAAAACGGACATGGACGATTGAATGTTGCAGAAAAGAGGATGTGTTACAGACGATAAAAATATTGGAAGTACTGAAAAAATAATTATTTTTTTGGTGGAAAGAGGAGAAGGATGAGGGAAAGAAAACCTGTGATCGGCGTCACCTGTAATTTTGACTACAGGGATGCTGTTGGAATGGTTTCAGGTATGGGGATCACCGGGCAGGACTGGGATTTTGTCAGTGGTGATTATGTGTATATTCTGGAGAAAACCGGAGCGATTCCGGTACTGATCCCACAGTATGGAGATCTGGAAGCTGCGAAGCCGTTCCTGGATCAGTTGGATGGAGTACTGATCTCCGGAGGACATGATGTGGGGCCGGAGAGGTATGGGGCGTTCCCGAAAGGGTACTGCGGAACGATCATGCCCATGCGGGATGAACAGGATATTGCGATTTCCAGATATTTTATGCTGGAAAAGAAAAAGCCGATCCTCGGGATCTGCCGTGGCATTCAGATCATGAATGTGGCCTGTGGTGGAACCTTGTATCAGGATCTGGAGAAAGAGGGCGGTTTTGAACATCATTTCGGGGATAAGTACCCCAGAAATGTAGCGTGGCACGGAGTGAGAATTGCCGGAGACAGTATATTGGAAAAGATTTATGAGAAGCGAGACATCCGGGTGAATTCTTTTCATCATCAGGCGATAAAAGGTGCCGGAGAGAATGTGAGGATCACAGCCTGGTCTGAGGATCGGGTGCCGGAGGCTATGGAACTTGAGAATCATCCGTTTGCGGTGGCTGTGCAGTGGCATCCGGAGATGATGTATGATTCTTTGGAGCAGCTGAAGCTTCTCCGGGCATTTGTGGAGGCAGCAGGAAAGGAGACAGAAGCATGAATATTTGTATATACGGAGCGTCCAGTGCAGAGTTGAAAAAGATTTATTATGAGAAAACAGAGGAACTGGGACGGTTGATGGGAAAACGTGGCCACGGCCTTGTTTTTGGTGGTGGAAAAGAAGGTCTGATGGGTGCGGCAGCCCGTGGCGTTGACAGAGAGAAGGGCTATATCCTTGGGATCGCGCCGAGATTTTTTGACAAGCCGGGAGTGCTGTATGAGCATTGTACAGAGTTTATTTTTACGGAAAATATGCGTGAGAGAAAGCACCTTTTGGAAAGCCGTTCCGATGCGACCATCGTGGTACCTGGGGGAATTGGTACTTACGAGGAATTTTTTGAGATCCTGACGTTGAAGAGTCTGGGGCGAATCGACCGGCCCATTGTTCTTTATAATATTCAGGGATATTATGACAGCATGAGGGCACTTCTGGAGTATACAGCCGGGGAAAAATTTATGGCCAGAGATGTTGTGGATATGTGTCGGTTTATGAAAGATCCGGAGGAGATTCTGGATTATATTGAGAATTACCGGAATTATGGGGGAAAGTTATAAAAAGGGTTGTAAGAACAGTGAAAACAAAGTCTGAATTATGGGACAGATTGTAAAGAATACAATAGTCCTATATATGGGACTGCATAAAAATAGGGTTTTTACAGGAGAAGGTATATTTTATGAGGAAGATCATGTTAAATGGCCGGTGGGAACTGGCGGAAGTGGGGAAAGATACATTATGTGAGGTGCAGGTTCCGGGATCTGTGCTTTCCGGACTTTACGGGGCCGGAAAGATCGAAGATCCTTTTTACCGCACCAATGAAGATGCTACGAGGGAACTGTTCTGGAAGGACTATGAATTTGGCAGAACGTTTGTGGTTGCGGAGGATGCTCTGAAAGAAGAGAAAGTGGTTCTGGTCTGTGAGGGACTGGATACACTGACGGATATTTATATCAATGGAAAAAAAGCCGGGTCTACAGACAATATGCACCGTATCTGGAAATATGATGTCAAATCTATACTTCGTAAAGGTGAAAATCAACTGCGAATCATATTTCGGTCTCCTTTGAAATATATCGCTGAAGCATATAAAAAGTATGGAAATATTGGAAATGATGATACTTTTGAAGGATTCATGCATCTTCGAAAAGCTCATTATATGTTTGGCTGGGATTGGGGTGCACATCTTCCGGATGCTGGTATTTTTCGCCCAGTATGGCTGTGTAAAGAAACAGGAGGAAGAATAGAAAGTGTTCATATTTGCCAGAACCACGAAGAGGGCAGATGTACGTTGGAGTTTAAAGGCGAATATGTACTTACACAACCGGGAAATTACCGCACTTTGGTTACTCTGAAATCACCTTGCGGAGAGATTATGGAAACAGAGTTGGACGCAGACGGAGATGGACGGATTGTCATTGATCATCCTTTGCTCTGGTGGGTTAATGGTCTGGGAGAACAGCCTCTTTATGAGGTAGAAGCCGTGCTTATGCTGGAAGAAAAAACTGTTGATACCTGGAAACGGAGAATTGGTCTGCGTTCCATGACAGTAAGAAGAGAAAAAGATGAGTGGGGAGAAAGCTTTGCACATGAGATAAATGGTGTTGCTTTTTTTGCCATGGGAGGAGATTACATTCCTGAAGAACATCTTCTGGGGAGAAGAAGTGAAGAAAAGACTAGACAGCTTCTTCTGGACTGCAAGAGGGCAAATTTCAATGTGATACGTGTATGGGGAGGTGGCTTTTATCCGGATGACTGGTTTTATGACATCTGTGATGAACTGGGACTGGCGGTATGGCAGGATTTTATGTTTGCTTGCTCCGTGTATGAACTGACGGAAGCTTTTGAAACAAATATCCGCCAGGAATTTATTGACAATATAAAACGTCTTCGCCATCATCCGTCACTGGCATTGTGGTGTGGCAATAATGAGATGGAGATGTTTGTAGATGAACGGTGTTGGGTAACGAAGCATACAGAAGTGAGAGATTATCTTCTGATGTACGAACGTATTATCCCCGAAATCCTGAAAGATCATGATCATCAGACCTTTTACTGGCCTGCAAGCCCATCCTCAGGAGGCTCTTTTGATGAACCAAATGATCCGACAAGGGGTGATGTTCACTACTGGAAGGTATGGCATGGAAACAGACCATTTTCCGAATACAGGAAATTCTTTTTCCGGTATTTATCTGAATTTGGATTCCAATCATTTCCCTGTAAAAAGACAATTGAGACATTTACAGATGATCAGTTTGAAGTGCAGGAAGATGACGGCTATGTATCTTTTCATTTTACGGCTCCGGTTACTGAGAGGGGAATACTTCTCATGGATTCGCTGGTTCTCGGATTAACAGAAATTGAACATAGTTATAACAATCGATATTTGACAGTAAAAGTCAAGGAGGTGTAACAACATGATGAAAATGAACCTTCAGTTATTCGCACATAAAAAAGGAGTTGGTTCTACAAAGAACGGTCGTGATTCCGAATCCAAGAGATTAGGTGCGAAGAGAGCAGACGGACAGTTTGTTAAAGCTGGAAATATTCTTTACAGACAGCGCGGAACTAAGATCCATGCTGGTGAGAACGTAGGTTGCGGTAAAGATTATACTTTATTCGCACTTAAAGATGGTGTCGTAAGATTTACCAGAAAAGGACGCGATAAGAAACAGGTTTCTATCGTTCCAGTAGAAGCAGAATAATCTGGTTAAGCGAAGGCTTCAAATCTAATATGGGTTTGGAGCCTTTCTTTTATAGTAGAATTGCTATAGATTAAAAGAGTTATATGATATAAAAGAAACCATAGCAATCCTTGTAAATAATGCATATTGATCCGACTCATCAGAGTGCGAAATCCTGCTGAACGGTCTCAAATGCATTAATTTAAGAAGATTACTATTACGAAATAATCATTAGTAAAGGACAGAGGTGTGTCATATGTTTGCAGACAGAGCGAAAATCTATATCCGCTCCGGTAAAGGCGGCGACGGCCATGTAAGTTTCCGCAGAGAATTATATGTTCCGAATGGCGGTCCTGACGGCGGCGACGGCGGTAAAGGCGGAGATGTGATTTTTGAAGTAGATAAAGGATTAAATACATTAATTGAGTACCGTCACAGAAGAAAATTTTCGGCGCAGGACGGCGAACCGGGCGGAAAGCGTCGTTGCCATGGTGCAAACGGAGAAGATATTGTTCTGAGAGTACCGGAGGGTACGGTGATCAAAGAAGCCGAAAGCGGTCAGGTTATCGCAGATATGTCCGGTGAGAACAGCCGTCAGGTCATACTGCGCGGCGGCCGCGGGGGCAATGGAAATATGCATTATGCCACCTCGACGATGCAGGCGCCAAAATATGCACAGCCAGGGCAGGAAGCACGTGAGCTGGAAGTATTTCTGGAGCTAAAGGTTATTGCTGATGTCGGACTTGTCGGCTTCCCGAACGTCGGAAAGTCTACCTTGCTTTCCCGTGTGACGAATGCGACACCGAAAATTGCAAATTACCACTTTACGACACTTTCGCCGAATCTCGGCGTAGTCGATCTGGAAGGCGGCGGTTTCGTCATCGCAGATATTCCGGGGCTGATCGAAGGCGCGTCCGAGGGTGTTGGACTCGGCCTGGAATTTCTCCGCCATATCGAGCGCACCAAGGTGATTATCCATATGGTAGACGCGGCATCGGTAGAAGGTCGGGATCCGGTCGAAGATATCCGTAAGATCAACCAGGAGCTGGCAAGCTATGATCCGGAGCTGGCGAAACGTCCTCAGGTTATCGCAGCCAATAAAATGGATGCACTTTATGCAGAAGATGGAGAGGATCCGATCCAGCGCCTGAGAGATGCGTTTTCTTCGGATGGTATTGAAGTATTTCCGATCTCAGCCGTCAGTGGCCAGGGCCTGAAGGAGCTTCTGTATTATGTACAGAAGATGCTGAACAGTCTTCCGAAAGAGACGACGGTATTTGAACAGGAATATGATCCGGAAGTGCATTTAAAAGTAGAAAACCTTCCGTTTACAGTCGAGAAGTCCGAAGAAGAGGCAAACACCTTCATTGTAGAAGGACCGCGCATCGAAAAAATGCTTGGCTACACAAATCTTGAATCCGAAAAGGGATTTCAGTTCTTCCAGAACTTTCTCAAAGAAAACGGTATTCTGGAACAGCTTGAGGCACTCGGCGTAAAAGACGGGGATACGATCCGGATGTATGGATTACAATTTGATTACTACAAATAGTTTCAGGCAGGCGCATTGTGTAGAGACAGACAGCTGCAAATTTATTTGCAGATGGCTGTTTATACACGATGTGAGGTCGGGAAATTCTATTTCCCGACCTCAGCCGCAGATCATTTATGATCTGCGGCCTGTCTGAAACGTCTGCATGAGACAGATGCGGGCGACTGAAACATCTGCATGAAACAAATGCAGGTGACTGAAGCGTCTGTATGAGACAAATGCGGAGTCCGCATAATATAAGGAGAAAACATGACAAGTAAACAGAGAGCCTATCTGAAGGGGCTGGCAATGACCATGGACCCGATTTTCCAGATCGGAAAATCAAGCCTGACTCCTGAAAATACAGCTGCCATTGCAGAGGCACTTGAGGCGCGTGAGCTGATCAAGATCAGCGTGCTTCAGAACTGCATGGACGATCCGAATGAGCTTGCACAGGTTGTGGCAGAACGCACCCGTTCACAGGTCGTACAGGTCATCGGGAAAAAGATTGTTCTGTATAAAGAGGGAAAAGAAGGCAAAAAGAAAATTGAACTTCCAAAGGCTGCAAAGAAGCAGGCATAGGTCAGAGAAGTACGCATAGTCGGAGGAATGGCATGCAGGAACAAACAAGAAGACGTGTTGGACTGATGGGTGGTACATTTGATCCGATTCATATCGGTCATCTGATGCTGGCAGAATGTGCTTATGAGCAGTTTCAGCTTGAGCAGGTGCTGTTTCTTCCTGCCGGTAATCCCCCGCACAAGGATAAGCGAAAGGTCGGTGCGACTGACGCCCAGCGCATTGATATGGTTCGGCTTGCAATTGAGGGCAATCCTCATTTTAAGCTTGATCCGGAAGAAATGCTCCGGAAAGGCTATACCTACACAAAGGATACTTTGAACCTGCTCACACAGCAGCATCCGGACATCGACTATTATTTTATTATCGGTGCAGATTCCCTGATGGCGTTTGATACCTGGTATCATCCGGAAGAAATCTGCCGTGACAGCATTCTGGCTGTAGCCGTCCGGGATCAGATGAGTCTGGAAAAGATTCAGGCGAAAATGCACGAACTGGAAGAACGGTTTCGGGCCAGAATTCACCTTCTGCAGACACCGGATGTCGACATCGCATCCAGTCATCTTCGGCAGATGCGCAGTCAGAAACGTTCCATCCGGTATTATGTAACCGATCCCGTATGGCAGTACATCGAAGAGCATGCACTGTATCTGTAAATTTGAGGAAAAAAGATGAGTACCTACAATCTGATAAAAATGCAGAAAAAGCTGAAAAAATATATTGATGAAGCTCGCTATCAGCATACACTCGGTGTAATGTATACAGCAGCGGCGCTTGCCATGTGCTATGGCGCTGATCCGGAACAGGTCGCCGGGCTTCTGCATGACTGCGCAAAATGCATTCCAAATGATAAAAAGCTAAAGCTCTGCAAGCAGCACAATATCCAGGTCTCTGAAGCGGAGGCTGCAGCGCCGTATCTTCTGCATGCACCGCTGGGCGCCTATATTGCAAAAGCAAAGTATGACATTGAGGATCCGGAAATTTTGTCTGCGATCACCTGGCATACAACCGGTAAGCCGGAGATGACGCTGCTCGAAAAGATCATTTTTATTTCTGATTATATCGAACCGATGCGAAACAAAGCAGAGCATCTTCCACAGATCCGCCAGATGGCCTTTCATGATCTGGATATGGCCGTATATATGACCTTGCATGATACGATTCTTTATCTGGAAAAAGAAAAAGCACGACTTGATAATCAGAGCGTTGTGGCT
>ERZ824488.2924-NODE-2924-length-13937-cov-3.467296_pt1 | contig 13937 bp, 12 predicted proteins | sample MGYA00519936_ERZ824488 | MGnify/ENA primary metagenome ERZ824488 (study PRJEB31778, sample SAMEA3449153) | human gut metagenome | biome: human gut; feature: human-associated habitat; material: faeces | place: United Kingdom | collected 2010/2012 ... | reverse complement strand
AGCAGAAAGCGTTGAAGGCTCTCATGGTGCAAGCCTGCCATGATTACGGCAACCCATCCGTCCAACATGTTTTTGTAAACCGTTACAACCAAGCTGTTGTAGGTATACATGAATATTACAGCATGGCAACGATGGTAAATAAGGATATGCACCGTATATTCATCAGCATTGACAAAACCATGAAATGCCGCTGCGCAGGGAAAAACTCGCTGACAAAGGAAAAATTAAGTCAACCAAAAGGTGGAACGGATGCTTATATACTCCGAAAATACGGAAAGTCCAAGCAAGTAAGGTACATAAACGGGTTTATTATTGCCCCCGTGGCATACTGCAAACACAAAAGCCCTATGTGCCACAGACCATCCATCAATCAATATACTCCGGAAGGCAGACGCAAGATACACGATATGCTCTGTAAAGAGGGATATGCGGATGTTCTGTTTGAACTTGGAACCAGCATTTCACCCTCGCAGAGCATGGAATACTGCGATAACCGCCTGGCTAGATTTGTGGCGGCCCAAGGCAAGTGCGAAATCACGGGAAAATTATTATCTGCGGAAGAAGTACACTGCCATCATTATCTGCCGAGACATTTAGGCGGAACAGACCAGTATTCAAACTTGCGTATAGTCCATGCAGACGTGCACAGGCTTATCCATTCGACCACGCCAGAAAGTATTCAGTACTACCTGCAAAAAACAGATTGCTTTAAGAAACCCTGTCTTGATAAGATCACCCGCTGGCGTGCAACCGCCAATCTTCCCGCCATTATGTTATAAAAACAAACAAAATCCTTACTTTGAAAGTGACTGCATTAACAATGAAAAACTTATCCCATGGAACGCCGTGTGCAGTGAAAGCTGCTTGCACGGTGTGGACCGGGGCGAAAGACTTGAAAGAGTCTGACCTATCGGTATTTTTGTTCCGCTATGAGTACAGCGCGAATTTTTTCTACAAGCTGTGGAAACGCATCCGCAAATACAACGGACTTGTGACCGGGTTGACGCAGAATGTGGATGAGTTGCTGCGCTCCGACACCGCCCGCCTGATGCTGGCAAACTCGGAGTTTCTCGTGATGCTGAACCAGAGCGCCACCGACCGCGCGGAACTGGCGAAGCTGCTGAACATTTCCGACAACCAGCTGGGCTATGTCACCAATGTCCCCGCAGGCTGCGGGCTGATTCGCTGCGCGGGAAATATCGTGCCTTTTACAAATTCTTTTCCCAAAAATACTAAGCTATATAAATTGATGTCGACTAACCCGTCCGAGAAAAAGGAGTAAAGCCATGACATATAAAAATAAAGGACCGCCGAAGCGGTCCGAAGGGGTGCTGCAAACTGGAATACGACGCTATGATATTTCCTTTTCGTCATCTCTCGGTGGCCGAACATAGCGTAGCATTTCTTTTACGCAAGCACCGAATTGCAAGAAATTGGATTTTGCTTCTTTTAGTGTTGTTCCATGATTGGAGTCGCTTGGCTCGTTATCAGAAGTGATGAACGGGTCATTCTCCCAAAAGCAAACGGGGCAAATATACCCACAATCTTCATCTGCCGGGACATTGTAGGTAAGAAATCCACAACAAGGACATGGATATTTTTTCATTACGGAGTTTGTTCGCCCCTTTCATTTTTCAAATTTATAGACCTATTTTAATGCTGCCAAATATTGTTTTCCAAATCCCGCAGCCGTCCCTTATAGTCATCTATCAGAGCCTGAACATTTTCCCTCTGCGGGAAGGTCACCAGATAGCCGTCCCCGGCCTCATGAAAACCGATGATCCCCGCAAGCCCTGCCATCTCGGCCACCTTGAGCAGCGTGTGGTAATCGTATTCCGCCGCACTGAGATACAAATTCATCATAACACCCCGCAGTCCTTGAACATATCTGTATTATACATCGTCCGTTTTTCCATTGCAAACCGATTCCGAGAAAGGACACCCTATGTTGAAATTCTACCGCTTCCTGATTTTACCTCTTACCGCTGTTTTTCTTGCAAGTACCGCAGGTATTGCCCGCTATGTCGCCGACTCCTGTACGCAAGTGCGAATGTATCGGCAGCTTGCCGCGCAGACAGAAAATTTCCCCGATGACACCGTGTCAACGGGGAATGATTTTTTGCCGCAGTATCAGGCGCTGTACGCGCAAAACAGCGACCTCGCCGGGTGGATACAGATTGACGGAACCAACATCAACTACCCGGTCATGCAGTCAAAGCATGACCCCGACTTTTACCTAAAGCACAACTTTGAAAAAGCTGACTCCCCGCACGGCTGCCCGTATGTGCAGGCAAACTGCGACCTGCAAACGCCATCCGACAACATCCTTGTGTACGGACACAACATGAAGGACGGCACCATGTTCTCTGACCTGCTGCAATACAAGCGCGAATCCTTTTGGGAGCAGCACGGAATTATCCAATTTGATACCCTGACGGCACAGGCAGAATATACCGTGATGGCGGTATTTCGGGGCGAAGCGGAGGATCTGTTTGCCTATTATCAATGTACCGATACCGAAACACCGCAGGAGTTTGCCGCCTATGTGGACGCCTGCAAGGACGCCGCATTGTACGAAACCGGCGTGTCGGCTGCTTATGGGGACAAGCTGATTACGCTGTCCACCTGCGATGATTCCGGCAGAAACAGCAGGGTGGTTGTTGTGGCAAAGCGTATAACCGAACCGAGGTGAGAGTATGAGAACGCCAAAAGAGAATAAACAAAAGCTCCGCGACCGCACCCAAAAAAGTACGGCGGGGACGATACCAAAGGCCGCCCTAAAAGCGGCGTGGCTAAAAACAAAGGAACAGTCCCGCACCACCGCGCGGGAAAATGACACCGACCCCCAACAGCAGGAACCGACAGATTTTGCGGGTTCGGCTGCGGAACAGTCGGCAGCTTTTGTGTGGCATCAGGGGCGAAAATTGGCAGAAACCCAAGCCCGACAGCACCGCCAAGAAAAAGCTGCCGTCCGCGCCCACGCCGCCAATGAGCGCGGTGTCAGCCCGAAACAAGTCGAGTGTGGTACGCTGCCCGATGCAGAGCCGCGCCCGCGCCGTGGGGCAGATTTGCCCCGACAACGGGCAAAAGAAAAAGCCATCACCGCCAAAACCGCGCCGCGCGACATTCGCGGCGTGACACAAGATCAGCGCCAACTGCGCATCGCCGCAAATGAAACTGTGCGCAGTGTGACGACCCAAGCGCGGATGCAGACCCATGCACAAAAAATACGGCTTGCCGCGCAAAAGGCTGCGGCTGGTACAGGCAGAACGGCTGTGGCGGTGCGCTCAGTTATCCGTCATTTTCTAGCCAGCTTGCACAGCCTTATAACGATTCTTGCAGCGGGCGCAGGTGCGGCGCTGGGCATTGTTATCGTCATCTGCCTTGTGGCGTTTGTGTCCGGCTCGGCCTATGGCATCTTTTTTGCCGCAAATGCGCCCAATGAAAATGCTGTCACAGTGCAAGAAGCCGTAGAAACCCTGACGGCAGAATACCGCAACAGGCTGGAAGAAATCTCCGATACCGTACAGCACGACCGCCAAGACATTACCGCCAACGATGATGTATACTACATCCGCTGGCAGGATGTCCTGGCGGTCTTTTCTTCGTATGTGGCGGGCAGCGAACAGGGCGCGCCCGTTGCGGCACTGACGAAAAATCAAGTGGACAAGCTGCGGGAAATTATGTGGGCAATGAACGCGGTGGACTACTCTACCCGTGCGGAAACCGCTGTTATAGAAACGACGGACAAGAACGGTAAAGTAACCACAACAGAAATAACCGAAACCGTCCTAGTAATAAGTCTTACCCACAAAACACCCGATGAGATGGCGGCAGATTATCATTTCACCACCCGCCAGAACACCTATTTGCAGCTCCTGCAAGACCCACAGTATGAGGAACTGTGGGCAGAATTGCTCGGCGGCTTTGAGCAGGGCGGGGGAGAAGTCATGTCTCCTGATGGTACACGCGCCCCAACTGGCACGCTGCAATGGCCGCTGCCCGTTGCGGGTACGATTACCTCGCAGTTTGGTCACCGCGTGGACCCCATCACCGGCGAGGTCAGCTCCCACACCGGCACCGACATTGCCTGCGCCGAGGGAACGCCGATTCTTGCTGCGGCAGACGGCACCGTTACTGTTGCCAACAGTCTTGACAGCTGGGGCGGCAGTTACGGCTACTACATTCAAATCGACCACGGCGGCGGGCTGGAAACACTGTATGCCCACTGTTCGTCCATCTGCGTCACCACCGGTCAGCAGGTGCAGGCCGGGCAGGTCATCGGTTATGTCGGCCACACTGGGCGAGCCACAGGCAGCCATTTGCACTTAGAGGTACATGTAAACGGAAGCAGGACAGACGCAATGAGGTATTTCGGAATGTAGGACACTATAAATGGATGCCCAAGTTAAACTTGGCAAACGAGGCGGTTCAGAACTATTTCACAGAGGTTGGACTATATTGGATACGAGAATTTGGAATTGATGGATGGCGATTAGATGTGGCAGATGAAATGCCAACAAAATTCCTTGAACATTTTGCTGCTACAGTAAAAGAAAAATATCCCGATGCTCTTCTCCTCGGTGAAACATGGGGGGATGCAGATAGGCTTGTAAGCGGAAACCGCCTGGATTGTGCGATGAATTATCTGTTCAAGGATGCCGTAACAGATTGGATCGCAAAAGATAAAATATCTGTATCCACATTTGATCAGCGCATCAATCGGATGCTCTCCTTTTATCCGCAAGAGACGAATTTGCGGATGTACAATCCGCTGGATAGTCACGATACGGCCAGGTTCCTATTCTCTTGTGGCAATGACATTGCACGGCTGCGTTTAGGAGTTGCGCTTCAAATGACATTGCCTGGTTGCCCGGCAATATTCTATGGTGATGAAATTGGCATAACCGGGGATAACGACCCGCTATGCCGCCAGGCAATGCAATGGGATATGCATTCACACGAGATCATCCCACTTTACCACTTTTGTTTTCATCTTCCGCAGCAGAATCGCAGGAGGCCTTCACTTTTTCCAACGCTCTTTTCAAAAAGCCGGGAATCGGCGCACCCATGTTGGCCGAATTTTCCAGGATGCTGCCTAACTCAGAAACAATATACCATATGATCACAAGCGGCGTAAGCAGGGTGCTGTAGTCAAAGGGCAAGGTCAGGCTGGGAAAATTGTTCAGCACCAGGCCCAGCAAAATGTCGGTCAGCAGCGCCACGCAGATTGTTATGACCGAGCCGCATTTATGCCAAAGTCCCTGCCGCGCCTTGCCGGAGTTCCATGTTTTCTCTTTCAGGGCCAGCGCTGTGCCGGTCAGCCAGTCCAGCATAATGACCGCGGCGTACAGCAGGACAAGCCATCCAAGCAACCCATGCAGCGCCGCCTACAGCCCAACGGCACCCACATCAGCCGCCTTTTCAACAGTTTCCGTTTCCATCTGCTTGTCTCCTTTTGTGGTGTATTCAAGAAAGTAAAGAGAGCGAATAGCGCGAAATGTAAATGTGCTTTACACTTTTGGGCCATTCGCTCTCTTTTTCTTGTGAGCGGCCGCTCAAACATCTTATTTCTAGTAAAGGAGAATGTACAATGGCTTATGAATTCAACCACTATTACGAGCTGCAGAATGTGAGCACCGAAAGGTACGTGAACATTTTGGGCAACCACGAAAACGGCACCGTCAAAAATAGGGAAAGAGTTAGGTCATCAATGTAAGTGACAACCCCTTCCTTGGCTTTTGCCTTGGCTTGCTCTATATACTCGTGACGGATAGAGATCGCAATGTATTTTATAATAGCGCCGTCACTCGTCGAAGACAACCGTTCCAGGGATAGAGTTTTGAGTAATGATAAAAAGTAGCACTGCAAATCCTCAAAACCATCTTCTCGATGTAAAATAAAGGCGTAGTGCTTCAATAGCGGTGTGAATTTTTGAACGAGTGTCCATGCTGCGGTTGAATCACCGGATTGGTATGCAACAATGCCTTGATAAATTTCCGGGGCCATTTTCTTCTATCACCCCGAAGGGTAAGGAGAAAACAGCGGACGGTTTGTAAACGTAAGAAAAAAGAAATTAAATTATAGCAGTAAGACTTTGAAAATCGCCATTTGAAAAGCATCCACACAACGCCGCTATAATGCCAAGTAGAATGATTCGGCGATGCTGCTACTGCTTTGCTTATTGCTGCTCGGAAAAATAGAGTCCCAGGTTTTCCTCGATGCGCTGGACGGCGGTGTCCAGGTCGATCTCGCTGCCGTAGTAGTCAAACGCAGCCTCATGCGTTACATCATAAATCGTGGCAGAGCTGACGGACGGCGCGCCCAGCTCTTCGATCAGGGAATCCCAATCGCAGGTCAGCGGGTCGGCGGCGTAGGTCTGCTCCCCGTCCGCGATGGTCTGCGCCAGATAGGCGTTTTCCACATCCCGCTGTACCGAGAAGCCCTTGTAGAGGGAATTCAACTGCACAACGGGGTCTGTCAGCATGATTTGGACAAAAGCTTTTGCCAGTGTGGGGTTGGCGGCGTTAGCCGGGATGGAAACGATCTCTTTGGCCTCAAAGCCGCTGCCGGGCAGCGGCCGGATGGCAACGGCGGGGTAGCTCCAAAACAGCTTCAGCGCGTCGGAACGGCTGCTTACAACGCCGGTACCGCAGGGGTAACTCCCCTCGGCCACCTTGATCAGGCTCATGGCAAACTCCGACTGGGCCACGCTCTGTCCGTTGCCGCTGGCCATCACATACTCGTTGGTTTGGGCGGTGATCTGCTGGCCATCGATCATCTCTCTGGTGGATTGCAGGAATGCGCGCAGCGCGTCCTCGTCAATGCGCTTCTCCTCCGGGAAGAGCCCGGCGCTGGAGGCAATATAGAAGGAATCAAAAATATCCTCGTAGGAGGTGTTAAAAATCAGGCTTTGCTCCTGATAGAGCGCGGCCAGCGACGCCAGCGAGGCGTAGTCATCCATGTTGATCTCGCTGCTGCCGCTTACAAAAACCGGCACGCGGAACACCGACGGATAGGCGTAGGGCCTGCCGTCCAGCGAGTAGGCGGTCAGGATGTTTTCATAGTATCCGTCCATCGAAACAACACCATCCAGCGACGCCAGCACACCTTTCTCCATCAGCGAACGGATGGGCAGGCCGTCCAGAAAAAGCACGTCGGGCGCTTCACCGGCCAGCAGACGGGTGTTTAGATTCTTGATGATATCCTCGTCGGAAAGGGCCTGGCTGGTGGCATCGCGGCCAAATTCCAACTGAACGTCACAATCCGGGTACTGGTTGGCAAAGACCGCGGCGGCGCTGCGGATGACATCGCTGTCCTCCAGCGCCCAAATATACAGGCTTTGCGCTGCCTGTGTGGGCAGGGTGGCGTCCAACCGGATCAGGACAGTCAGCGGCGCGCCGTTCTGCAGGCAGGACACCAGGAAGGCGGCATCCCCCAGCGGGAGAATCTCATAGTCGGTGGTCTGCGGTGCGGCGTAGACAAAGCCTTTTTCCTGCACCATGGCCTGCTTGACCGAGGAACCAAAGCCCGCCTGAAAAACTCCGTCCATGGTGAGGAAAACGATCTGCTGGTTCTCGCCGTCCACCGCATAGGCGGCCACCTCCTGTGCCTCAGGAACAATCGCAAAGGAATCGGCCTTTTCACCGGAAGGAAGCGCATAGACATCCATCGTTCCGGCATTCCGGTTGCGCAGATACAGCCGGTTGCCCGATACCGCAAAGGTATAATCCACAACGCTGGGACGGATCGTGGCGGAAATATCCCCGCTCTGCCCGTCCACAATCTGCAGAACACAGCTTCCTGCGCCGTCCGCCAGGCAGACGACCGCATACCCCGGGGCGGCGGCAAAGTCGGTGATGTAGGGCGCGGTGCCGCCGGCAGGCGGCGTATCCGTCAACACTGTGCGGACGCTTCCCTGCGAATCGACGCGGTAGAGCGTCAACGCGCCGCCGGTCTCGGCGGCGGCCACCCACCACCGGCCGCTGCCGCCGTAACAGGCGGTCAGCGTTTCCACCTGCGTTTTGTCCAGCCCGTCCAGAAAGGCTTGTACGGTGGAGGGATCGATGGTTTCCCAGCCATCCCCCGTCCAGGAAAACGCCGCTGCGGTGTTTTGGGCGTCATTATACAGCGATAACGTGGGAACGCCGTCCAGCATCTGTAGCTTGGCGGGAGCGAAGCCGCTGTCCACCGCGGGGGTGACCTCCGTCTGGGTGTATTTTCCCGTGGCGTACTTCGTTTGGGAGGCCGTTCCCGGCTCCTCGGTTGAAGGAGCGGCGGAACACCCTGCCAGCGCCAGCAGCAAAGCCATGAGGGCGGCCAGCGGCGCAAGCCGTGATCGAATTCGGTTCATACAAATTCCTCCTGACGGGGCGGCGGCGTAGGCGGCCGCTGCCCTGGCAATTTTGGTAATACCACTGTACCACACAAAACCTGAAAAAATCCTGAATGCGCCTGCGGCTCTTTCCGGCCTTGGTTGCGCTCCGGGAGAATTTGTGCTATAAATTAAATAATCTGCCGCTTTTGATACGGCCTGCGAGATATGCCCCGGGAGGTAGAATACATGAACTTGCTAGTGATCGAAGATGACCGGAAACTGAACCGGATGCTGTGCGAAATCCTTGAAAAAGAGGGCTACACGGTGAAAGCCTGCACCGACGGGGAGGAAGGCGCTTACTATCTGCAGCAGAACGCCTACGACCTGGCGCTGGTGGACTGGATGCTCCCCGGCGAAAGCGGGCCGGACATCCTGCGGGAAAGCCGCCGCAAGGGGATCATGACGCCGGTGGTGATGCTGACGGCGCTGACCGCCGTGGAAAACAAGGTGACCTGCCTGGATGCCGGCGCCGACGACTATCTGGGTAAACCCTTTGACAGCCGGGAGCTGTTGGCCCGTGTCCGGGCCAACCTGCGGCGGCAGGCCCCCATCGAGGAGCTGGTGGTGCTGCGGTACGGGGATCTGGTGTACGACACCAAGGCGCTGCTGCTGGCCTGTGGCCGGGAGGAGATCGCGGTCTCCAAAAAGCTGGGCCTTATGATTGAACTGTTTATGAAAAGCAAGGGTCAGGCGCTGGCACGAGCCACCCTGTTTGCCCGCGTATGGGGCGCGGACGCCGACGTGGAGGAGGCCATTCTGGACAATTACATCGGCTTTTTCCGCCGGCGGCTGGCCCAGATCCACTCCAAGATGAGCCTGCGGACCGTTCGAGGTGTTGGGTATGCCCTTGTGGAAGAAAAAGAAGGCCGCTGAACCGGCCGCGCCGTTGGACGTTCTGCGGTGGAAGATCGTAGCGGTGAACATCCTGTTTGCCGCCATGGTGGTGGCTACCCTCTGTTTCGTGGCCGCCCGGCAGGGAAAGAACGCCCTGGAGGAGAAGCATAGGCTGGCCTTCGCCTCCCTCTGTTCCGCCCTGGAACAGCCGATCCTGGAGACACAGACCATCGACCATAAGGCGATCTACAGCAGCGCGGTGGAAAACCGCCTGGTGCCCGCCTTATTCGAGAAGGGAGCCCCCATCGAGAATCCCTACCTGCAGGGCGATGATGCCGCACCGCTGCTCACTCTCAGCGAACCAATGCTGGAAGAGGCGCGGCAAAGCGTGGATGGGCAGAACGGCCTGTGGGCCAAAACGGTTGTCCGGCAGGCATACACCCTGCGGGACGGGAGTGCCCTCTGGTTTGCGGAATACTGTGCAATCCCCACGGCCAGTGGGAATTGGATCGAGATGTACCTGTTTCAGGATGCCGCGACCTTCCGGCAGGAATGGGGCAGGATGCAACTGTTGTACGTAGCGGTGGCGGCGGGCGGCGTGCTGGCTTTGGGGGCGCTGGCCTTTGCGCTGACCGGCTGGGCCATGCAGCCCGCCCGGCGGGCCGAGCGGATGGAGCGGGAGTTTTTGGCGGCGGCCAGCCACGAGTTGAAAAGCCCGCTGGCAGTGATCATCACCAGCGCCGAACTGCTGCCTTCCGGCGGCGAGGAGGCAAAATACCGCGCCAACATTCTGTCAGAAGCGCACCGGATGGCGCAGCTGGTGCAGGAGCTTCTATCCCTTTCCCGTCTGGAGACCGCTGCCCGTCAGATCATGCCGACAAAGCTGGACACCGAGGCCTTTCTCTGGGAAGTTTACGAGACATGGCAGCCGGTGGCGGCAAAGGCCGGTGACCGGCTGACCCTCCGCCTGCCGGACGGCGCGCTGCCGCCCATTCGGGCAGACGAGGACGCGCTGAAGCAGGTGATGGCCATTCTGTTGTCCAACGCCGTTCAGCACACCCCCAGCGGTACGCAGATCGAACTTTCCGCCGTGGCGGCGGGGCGAACGGTCTGCCTGTCGGTGGCCGATACGGGGCCGGGCATTGCGGATAAGGAACGGGCTTTCCAAAAGTTTTATCGCGCAGACCCGCAAACCGGCGATGCCAGCCTGGGTCTGGGCCTGAGCATCGCGCAGAAGCTTGTGGCGCTGCATCACGGCAGCATCACGATCCAGGATACGCCGGGCGGCGGCGCTACGCTGCAGGTCACGATCCCACAGGCGTGATATTGGCAGAATCCACAACCGTTTGTCGCATCATTGTAAAAAGTGCTGTGAGAGCCTTTTGGTTTTCTCACAGCACTTTTTGTGTACATACCGAACAAGAAATCACTCGTCGGCATCGTCGATTTTCGATGAAAGAAACGCGCGTTTTCGCTCGAATGAGCACTTTGATATGAAATCCGTGCTATAACAAGGGCAATTTACGGAATAGGATGTGAATCGCCAATATGCAGATAGTAGAATTAGAAATGGTTCCTCTTTCTCTTCGACCGGTATTGCAGCGACTTTATGATATGAAAACTACGCAGTCTGCTCTGCGTGAAGGAGTACTGTTTTCCACCAAGAGAAACAACTACTACTATGATACAGGCACCGGAAAGGTAATTGTGTTGGACGATGATACCAGCTACATTTTCCGCGTATTGTTTGACCCCGCGTTGAGCGCCGAAACATTTTTGATATCACTGACAAAAGTCGATCCTAATGCAGTGAAAAACCCCCTACAGACAATTGACGCAGAGCGCTTGTTCCAGCGACCGCCGCTTTTGAGCATGGGAAAAGAAATTGCGGCGGGTGTAACCGATACGGAGCAGAAAGTTGAACAAATCATTCTTGAAGTGACGGAGCAATGTAATTTCCGCTGCAAATACTGCGTCTACTCAGAGGATTTCTCAGGGAACCGTGATTTTGGGAATCGGCGGATGCCGACAGAAATTGCCTTTAAGGCAATTGATTGGGCGTTGGAAAACAGCGGCGCTAAACTGGCAATTACTTTCTACGGCGGCGAGCCGTTGCTCAACTTTAAGCTGATGAAAGCTGTGATTGAGAGGTCTCAGGCCAAGAGAGGGAACAAAGAGATTGTTTATAGCTTTACTTCCAATATGTCGCTCATGACACGCGAAATCGCCACCTATCTGGCTCAAGTTCCGAACTTATATATTATGGCCAGTATCGACGGCCCACGCACTGTCCACGACGCATATCGTGTGTACGCAAATGATGCCCCCACGTTTGAAGACAGCATTGGCGGTCTTCGAATTTTGGCGGATGCCTACGCAGGTTCCCACATGCCGGTTAATATAAACGCTGTGTTGACACCTCCATTTGGATTTGAAAAGTTGGAGCAGGTAAATGCATACTTCGAATCGCTGGACTGGCTTCCGGCAACCTGCCATGTAAATATTACTTATCCATCGTATGGAACTTGTCCTGGCTTGGATGAGTATTACGACAAAATCACCGGCAATCCCAAGTATGCTCTTCATGGTATGTGCAACCCCCTTATGATATGGCAACAGCGCAAGGCAGAAACCGACGGGCTTGACGCCTACAAAGCCAGAAACATATATTACCATTCGATCTTTGACGACTTGGTTAAAATCAACAATCGCATTATCGTTGATGAACCTACACTGCGCCGGGGATTAAATGGATGCTGCGTGCCAGGAAAGAAAAGACTGTATGTCACGGCAACCGGAGAATATAAAGCCTGCGAACGGATCGGCTCCAGCCCTTCGATTGGTAATGTGGACGAAGGTGTTGATCGAGAACTGATCGTGAAAAAGTATGTTGAGGAATTTGCGGCGCAGTCAAAAGACATCTGCGATAAGTGTTGGGCTTACAATCTGTGCAGGGTATGCTATGCAGGCGTTTGCAATGAAAACGGGTTGGATATGGGGCTGAAAAACGAGGCATGCCGCGCTTCAAGGTCAGTTGCACTAAATAATCTGGCTCTCTACCATGAACTGATGGAAGAAAATCCAGAAGCGCTCAACTGCTTAAAAGATGCAGTGATTGAGTAACTGCGGTACAATAGGCATTTTGCCTGTTTGTATAGATTCTAAGAGAGAGGAGGAGCTATTATGAGCGTCGTAGATCCCATCTTTGGTCGTACTGCAGTTAATGCGGCGAGCAGCTGCGGCTGCACTTGCACGCAAACTACCCCGACTGCGCCCAGCTTCAATAGCGTTTGGACTGGCCAGCGCGATTCTGGCGGTGGTTGCGCTTGCACCTGCAACACCACGATCGAGTACAACCTGTCCATCAACTACGATGGCGCCCACAACGCGGTTTCGTAATTCATCATTACATCGCGTCCAATCAACGGAAGGAGGGAAAGCTATCCGGCTTTCCCTCCTTCTGGTGTCAGAAAAATGATCGAGGAATGTATCCATGGAAAAAAGTACGTTATCTATTAAAGAGACGCTTTCCATCACATTTAGAACTCTAAAAATACTTTTTCATGCAGCTCCAGGGGGGATTGCTTTTTTAGGGATCCTTAGCACAATAGCGGGCGTATGCCCTTTTCTAACCCTGATACTGTCCAGAGCTTTTCTGGATAGCCTGGCAAGAGCGTGTGGCCAGCAGGCGTTTGAAATGGAAATCATCTGGCTTTTGTTTTTCCTTTTCTTAACAAACATGATGCTGTCTGTTGTGAATAACCTCAGTATCTTACTAAAAAGTGATGTGAGTGGTCGGATATCTTTATTGGTGAACGCACAGGTGTTAGAAAAATGTGTTCACTTGCCGATGAGTCAGTATGATAATGAAACAACTTATAATCGAATCCGCTTCACTTCAGAACAAACGTCGATCCGTTGTACAAACTTAATCAACACCGTTTTCTCGATCGTGCAATGCTTAATTTCTTTTGCGAGCGTGGTATGCGTACTTGTTTCATTTAATGGCATTATTGTAATTGCCAGTGTGGTGGCCAGCATTCCTCTTTTTTTCGTCAATAAGTATGTGAGCAGTTTTTGGTATAAGATATCGGTCGGACGGGTAGAAAAACAACGCTATTCCGATGTTCTCCGCGATCTCATGCTGCGCAATGACAATATAAAAGAATTAAAACTTTTTGGCTCTCTATCGTATTTGAAAAGCCGCATTTTGAATCAGCAAACAGATTTTTTTCGTGAAGATCAGATGAACCGCAAAAAATTTTGCAAAATTGATACGGCCCAAAAAGCCACCAATGATTTCGTGATTTTGCTGCTTAAGCTTTGGATCATTATTTTGGGGATTAAGCAACGGGCTACGCTTGGTACGATCAACTTGTACACAAGCTCCTTGGATCAAATACAAAGCGCCATTTTCTCGTTTTGCACCCAATTGAATACTTTCTATGAGCAGGCACTTTATTTGGAATCACTGTTTGATTTATTTGATATGCAGACGGAAGACGAAAACTGCGGAACGCCATTGACGGAACCAATTCGCACGATAGAATTTCGGCACGTTTACTTTTCCTACCCTGCTACCAATGTATATGCCTTGAAGAATGTAAGCTTCGTCCTGGATGACCGGCACACTTATGCCCTTATCGGCCTAAACGGCAGTGGAAAGACAACCCTGCTAAAACTGTTAATGAAGTTATATAAGCCAACACTAACATCGGTGTACAAG
>ERZ824488.2920-NODE-2920-length-13953-cov-3.050583_pt1 | contig 13953 bp, 14 predicted proteins | sample MGYA00519936_ERZ824488 | MGnify/ENA primary metagenome ERZ824488 (study PRJEB31778, sample SAMEA3449153) | human gut metagenome | biome: human gut; feature: human-associated habitat; material: faeces | place: United Kingdom | collected 2010/2012 ... | reverse complement strand
CAGAGGGCAAAATCTTAGGTGAAGCTAAAGGTTTAGAAAAAGGGAGAATCCAAGGAGAAGAGAAAGCAGAATTAAGAATCTTAACAAATTTATTAAAGAAAGGAATATCAGATTCTTATATTTTGGAGATCACTGGAGTTTCTTCAGAGTTATTGATGAAAGCTAAACAAGAATTGAATTAGAACATACAAAGGAAAGTTATTAGAGCTTTCCTTTGTATGTATTAATAAGAATTAATCGCTATATTACATATAATCATTGATTCATCAAACATATCTTAAATTAAGGTTTCGTTATGCAGAAAAACAAAAAAATGATTGACAAATACAAGCGCTTACAGTAAATTATCTTTGTAAGTGTTACTGGTCAAGCAGGCATGATGGTATAAGAGGATTAAATGTTGGTCTTTTTATATGATCATGCCTTTTATGTTGGCAGAAAGGAGGAAAGAAATGTATTTGGTCAAAGCTCTTAACAATAACACAGCTTTAGTAAAAGATAATACAGAAGAATATATTGTAATGGGAAAAGGGATTGCTTTCAATAAAAAAGAGTATGATACGATCGATCAAACTAAAATAGAGAAGAAATATATTCTACAGAATACATCTTTTGATAAGCTTATGCAAAATTTAACTGTTGAAGATTTGGAATTGGCCAACCAGATCATCAAACATGCGGAGATCGAATTAGGGTATTCTTTCAATGATTCTATTTTGCTGGCGTTGGCAGATCATTTATCTTTAGCTCTAAAACGAGCAAAAGAACATTTGTATTTTGGAACTCCATTGGAATGGGATATTAAATTGATTTATCCAAATGAATTTCGATATGCGACAAGGTGTGTCAAGATGATCAATGAAACGATGGATCTTGATATCCCAGATCAAGAAGCGAGTTTTATTGCTTTGCATTTGATCAACGCTTCGGCAAATGCTAAAGATATGGATGAAACTGTGCTAACAACGAAGATCATCCAAAATATTTTAAATATTGTTAGACGCTATTATCGAAAAGATTTTGATGAAGATAATTTTGATGTATCACGTTTTATTGTACATATTCGATATTTTGTTCGAAGACAAATCAATGGAGATGCAATCAATGCAGATACAAGTATTGCCAAAATTGTTGCGCAAAGATATCCACAGGATTATAAATGTGCAATGATGATTTCAAGCTTTCTTTCCAAAGAATATGGATGGGAAGTAAGTACGAGCGAAGAACTCTACTTAACATTGCATTTAAATCGAATTAATTTAAGTTTTATTCAAAAAAGTTAAATATTTTATGGTGTTACTGGTTCGACCAGGCATGACTCAAAAGCAATGAAAAGACTTTTATTCTTTTTTGTTTTTGAGTCTTTTTTTGTGAAAAGGAGAAGAAAATATATGAAATTTGAAAAAGAGGCAAAAGAGATTGTCAAATTAGTCGGTGGGGAATCAAACGTAAATAGCTTAGTTCATTGTGCCACTCGTTTACGTTTTGAATTAAAAGATGGTTCAAAATTCCACCAGGAAGAGTTAGAAAAATTAAGCTATGTATTAAAAGTATTAGTTAGCGGTGGACAATATCAAATCGTTATTGGGCCCAATGTAGATGATTATTACAATGCAATCTTTGCGGTTACAAATCTAAAATCAGGAAATGATGAAGTAAAAGAAACGACAGATAAAGTGAAATTATCTGACAGAGTTTTAAAGGTCATTTCTGGAGCTTTTTCACCATTGATTCCTTTGATGGCTGGTTCTGGTATGATCAAAGTTATATTGACATTGTTTACAACAGTTGGAATTATGTCTGACACTAGCTCAACATATTTGATCTTATCAGCTGCAGGTAATGCTTGTTTCTATTTTATGCCAGTATTCTTAGGTATCACAATTGCTAAACAGTTAAAGGCCAATGCGTTTGTTGGCGGAGCTATTGGTGCAGCTTTATTGGAACCGAACTTCTTAGGTTTGGTAGATGCAGGAAGTGTAGTGGATTTTTTAGGAATTCCAGTTACACCAATTAATTATTCAGCAACGATTTTTCCAATCTTTATTGCAATGTTAGTGTATTCTTATTTGGATAAGGGAATGAAGAAAGTCACCCCTCAAAGTCTACAATGTTTCTTAGTTCCAATGGTGTGTTTGATGTTAATGGTTCCTTTTACAGTTATCGTTTTTGGTCCAGTTGGAACAACGATGGGTAATTATGTCAGTGAATTTGTAATGTGGTTATTTTCTTTAAGTGGTACATTGGCAGGAATTATTTTAGGGGCAACATATCCATTCTTAACGATGTTAGGTTTACATTGGGGATTTACACCAATTACATTACAGAATCTTGAAATGGTTGGTGGAGATATCATTGAAGGTGTATGTGTGTGTGCAGTATGGTCTCAGATTGGTATTGCTTTAGGTGCTTATTTGAAAGCAAAAAAGAATTCTAAAATAAAATCTATTGCAGGACCTACATTCATTACTGGTTTCTTTGCGGGTGTTACAGAACCAATTTTATATTCTATTGTTATGGAATATAAGAGATTGATGGTAGTTGTTGCGATTGGTGGCGCTTGCGGTGGTGCTATTGCAGGAACTCTTGGTGTTACGATGGATGCATATGTATTCCATAATATCTTCTCTGCATTGGTTATGAGCTATTCACCAATTTGGGCATATGCAATTTCTATTATCGTTTCTTTGGTGGTTGCCACAATCTTAACATATACTTGGGGATTAAATGGCTTGGATGCAGACCAGGAAAAAGATTTATTACCAGAAAATACAACAGAAGAAATTTCAGTTAAAGAACATGCAAGTGAAAAAGTAGAAATCTTATCACCACTTGATGGAAAACAAATCGCATTAAAAGATGTAGATGATGAAGTATTTGCCAGTGGGGTAACAGGAAAAGGTATTGCGATCATTCCAGAAAGCAACACTGTTTATTCGCCTGCAGATGGTATGATTAGTGTATTGTTCCCATCAAAGCATGCAGTTGGTATAACGACAAATGAAAGTGTTGAAATTTTAGTTCATATTGGATTGAATACAGTAATGTTAAATGGAGAAGGTTTCACTGCATTCGTTAAACAAGGAGATGTTGTCACAAAAGGGCAAAAACTGTTAGAATTTGATAAAGAATTCATTGTGAAAAAAGGTTGTTCACTGCAGTCTCCGTTAATCGTAACTAATGCGGATCAGTTTAAAAATCTAGTGATTGAATCAAGAGAAACGCTTAAAACAGGCGATGTAGCCTATGAAGTTTTGATTTAAAAGAGAGGAAAAATTATGCGAAAAGATTTTTTATGGGGTGGAGCTGTTGCCGCTCATCAAGTAGAAGGTGGATATGATAAAGGACATAAGGGTCTAAGTATTGCCGATGTCTTAACAGCTGGTGATTTTCATACACCTAGAGAAATCACCGATGGTATCCAGGAAGGCAAATTTTATCCAAATCATGAAGGAATTAAATTCTATGATCATTACAAAGAAGATATTCAAATGTTTCGTGAAATGGGATTTAAATGCTTTCGTACAAGTATTGCGTGGAGTCGAATCTTTCCAAAGGGTGATGAAAAAGATCCAAATGAAGAGGGTTTGAAATTCTATGATGACTTATTTGATTGTATGTTAGAAAATGGTATGCAGCCAGTTATTACGCTATCTCATTTTGAAATGCCTTATTATCTAGTTAAAGAGTACGGTGGATGGAGAAATCGTAAAATGATCGACTTCTTCTATAATTTTTGTAAAGTAGTTTTAGATCGCTATCAAAATAAAGTGAAGTATTGGATGACATTTAATGAAATCAACAATCAAATGTTGGTGGAAAATGATTTGTATCCTTTCACAAATTCAGGGATTATCTTTGAAAAAGATGAAGATAGACTTCCTGTTGTTTATCAAGCTGTACATTATCAGTTTGTAGCTAGTGCTCTTGTTACAGAATATGCGCACAAGTTAAACTCAAATATTCAAATGGGATGTTGCGTGGCCGCAACACCTAATTATCCCAATTCTGCCAATCCAGATGATATTCTGCTAGCTCAATCTGAAGATAGAAAATTATTGATGTTTACAGATGTGCAAATTCGTGGACATTATCCAAATTATCTATTAAATGAATGGAAAAATAACGGTTATAAATTTGATATAACAGACCAAGATCTAGAGGTTATGGCAAAAGGAACTGTGGATTATTTAGGTTTTACATATTATATGAGCAATACAGTCTCAGCTGATCCAAATGTAAAAAAATTAGGCGATGATTTACAAGGAAACTATGCTGTAGATAATCAATATCTTAAAACAACTGACTGGGGATGGGCAATCGATCCAAAAGGTTTGCGTTATATCATGAACATGTATCAGGATCGCTATGAAATCCCAATGTTTATTGTAGAAAATGGCTTTGGATATGCAGATAAATTTGAAGATGGAAAGATTCATGATCAAAATCGTATTGAATATTTAAAAGCACATATTGAAGAAATGAAGAAAGCAATCGAAGAAGATGGCTGCGATTGTATCGGATATACGGTTTGGGGATGTATTGATCCAATTTCATTTACAACAGGTGAAATGAAAAAACGCTATGGGTTTATCTATGTAGATCGAAATAATGATGGTAGTGGATCTTATAAACGTTATAAAAAAGATAGTTTCTACTGGTATAAAAAAGTTATTGAAACAAATGGTGAAGAACTTTAGTAAGGGTGTTAAAAAAACACCCTTTTGTGTTATTCTATCTAAGGTGATTAAAATGAAATTACATGAAATAAACTTTCGAGAGATTGATCAACAAATTGTACGAATCCAAGGTAATGAGGTTTTAAAACAGCTTCATTCTATGAATTTGGATGTGCAAGGTTTAACAGCTGGTATGTTTTATTGTTATATTGATCATGAAAAAGGACTTACGTTTGAATTGCTGGCTTTAGAATTAGAAAATGGAAACTTTCTTATTGCCCCTAAAGAATATAGTTATAAGCTAAGATGTCGTCCATTATTAGATGAAGAAATAATGATTTTAAAAGATGTAAATACAGAAGTGTTTAAAGAAAAAATCGAAGCAATTAATGAAACATATAAAGTAAGTGAAGATATTTTAAAAACACGCTATATTAAAGAAATAGATGATTCAAGACATAGTGAATATCCAGATGATGTTCGAGTATTTTTATTAAAAAAAGATAAAGATCCTGAAGCTTGCTGGGTAAGGATCACTGGAACAAATGGAAGAAAGCTAACAGGAAAAATCTTAACAAAGACGATGCAGGATTTTGATTTAGAGCTTGAGGAAATTATTGAGTTTGGTACTATGACCATGGAAGATAATTCAATATCCTGTGTATGTATTTTATAAAAAAAGTTAGATTTAAAACCTGGTGATATAATTAAACTACAATCAAAGCAGTTTAAAGACGGTGCAACAATTTGTGTTGACTTTGCTAAAATATAGGATATAATATAAGTGTAATCAAGGTAAGGTATCTTGATTGAAGAAGTATTTCATGAACAACGGCTGCAAATGAATTACAACCGCTAGTTTAGATGGAGGCGATGTATATGAAATTCTTCCCTAGAACTTATGATTTATTTGATGATGTATTTGATGACATGTTTAACACACCATTCTTTACAGGTCGTAACAATGGCTTGATGAGAACAGACATCACAGAAAAAGATGATCATTGTTGAATTGCCAGGATGTAAAAAAGAAGACATTCAAATTGGCTTAAGAGATGGTTATCTGAATATCAGTGCATCTCGTAATTCAAACAAAGAAGAAAAAGATGGCAAAGGCAATTTGATTCGTCAGGAACGTTACAGTGGTAGCTTCTCACGTAGTTTCTATGTTGGTGAGAATGTTGAAGAAAAAGATATCAAAGCAAGTTATGACAATGGTGAATTAAAGATCACATTCCCTAAGGAAAAAGAAAAATTGCCTGAGAACAAGACAATTATGATTGAGTAATTCACATGTAGGACCGAGTGATTCGGTCCTTTTACTTTGAATGAAAAAAGGTAGACGTTATGTCTACCTTAACTGTAACTACATTAATTTTCTAAATAGATCTTTTAGATCTTCAATGCTGGCATCTTTAGGGTTGCCTGGAGCACATGCATCTTCATAAGCGGATTTAGCTAAGAAATCAAGATCTTCTTCTTTTAGCGCTTCAAGTTTAGTAGGGATACCTACATCAACAGAAAGTTGTTGAACAGCATCTACTGCGGCTTTACGATATTCTTCCTGTGTCATAGAATCTACATTTTTAACACCCATTGCTCTGGCAATTTCACGATATTTTTCCCCAGTGCAGTCTGCATTGTATTCCATAACGATTGGTAACATCATAGCGCATGCAACTCCATGAGGAGTATCATAAACAGCACCTAGAGTATGTGCCATAGAGTGAGCAATACCTAAACCAACATTAGAGAATCCCATACCGGCAATGTATTGACCTAAAGCCATACCTTCACGACCTTCTTTTTCATTGGCAACAGCCCCGCGTAAAGAACGGCTAATGATTTCGATAGCTTTTAGATGGAACATATCTGTCATTTCCCAAGCTGCTTTTGTTGTATAACCTTCGATTGCATGAGTTAAGGCATCCATGCCTGTAGAAGCAGTTAATCCTTTTGGCATAGATGACATCATATCTGGATCAACAACCGCAATGATTGGCATGTCATGAGGGTCAACGCAAACGAATTTACGTTTTCTTTCAACATCTGTAATTACATAGTTGATCGTTACTTCTGCTGCAGTTCCTGCTGTTGTAGGTACGGCAATAATAGGTACACATGGTTTTGTTGTTGGAGCTGTTCCTTCTAAAGAGCGAACATCTTCAAATTCAGGATTGGCAATGATGATACCAATTGCTTTTGCGGTATCCATTGAAGATCCACCCCCAATCGCAATGATGTAGTCTGCTTGAGCAGCTTTAAATGATTCAACACCATGCTTTACATTTTCAATAGTTGGATTAGCTTTGATATCAGAATATATTTCATATTCTAAACCTGCATCGTCTAATACTTTTGTAACTTTTCCTGTTACACCCAATTTAATCAGATCAGGATCAGAACAAACAAAAGCTTTTTTGAACGCTCTTGCCTTTGCTTCTGTGGCAATTTCCTGAATTGCGCCACTGCCATGATAAGATGTTTCGTTTAACATAATTCTATTAGCCATTTAGTATTCCTCCTTTATGTAAACGTTTTCCAATCTTATTTTAACAGTCTTGATACTCTTTTATAAGTGACAGAATCAGCGATTTGTCACTTTATATTAAGTGTAATTCGACAAAGGTTTTCTTTACAACTTCAGGCATTGAATCTGTTAGAAGTTTGGCCATAGTTTGGCAGGATTCTTTTGTACCATCTAACAACCATTTTACTGTCATATAGACAGATCCTTGACAGTACATTTCTAGTTGAAACATCAATTCTTCGGATAGATTATCTCCCATTTTTTCTTTGATCTTGTTTGTATAAAAAGCTAAAATCAGTTCAAAATCATGTTTTCTTAAGTTGTTTTGATCATCGTTTTTAAATGCAGCAGTAAAGAATAGTTTTTCTTTTTGGATAAAAGTCAATTTATTAATCAAGGCTTCATAGATGGTCTTACCAGTACCCATATGTTCAAAAGATTCATTCAAAATTTTTTCAAAATACCAATTGACTAAATCTTGTTTATCTTGAAAATGGCGGTAGTACGTTTGCCTTGATATTCCGCAGGTGTCCGTAATATCTTTTACAGTTATTTTTTCCAATGGAGCTTTTTTCATGCATATTTTTAAAGCTTCTGCCAACAGGTATTTTGTGTCCATGATTTATTTCTCCTTTTTGTCTTTATTATGATAAGGAAAAAAAGTGAAAATTAAAATAGATTTAATAGTTTTTTTGTATGATGAATAATTTCATAATAAGGGTATAAATATAACAGGGTAAATGGTAAAATTAGATAAGAAAAAATAAATATGGAGGGTTAAAGATGGAACAATATAAACAGGAATTTATCGATTTCATGTTGGAAAGTAAGGTTTTAAAATTTGGTGATTTTACATTGAAATCAGGAAGAAAAAGCCCATTCTTTATGAATGCGGGTGGATATGTTACAGGAAATCAGCTAAAAAGATTAGGTGAATATTACGCAAAGGCAATCGTAGATAATTATGGTTTAGACTTTGATGTATTGTTTGGACCAGCTTATAAAGGAATTCCTTTGGCTGTTGCGACAACAATTGCTTTAGATAACCTTTATGGCAAAGAAGTCCGTTACTGTTCAGATCGTAAAGAAGTAAAAGATCATGGAGCTGATATGGGCGGCTTATTAGGAACAAAACTTCAGGATGGTGATCGTGTAATTATGATCGAAGATGTTACGACATCTGGAAAATCTATGGAAGAAACAGTTCCTAAAGTAAGAAATGCAGCTAATGTGGAAATCAAGGGATTGATTGTTTCCTTAAATCGTAACGAAAAAGGAAAAGGGAATAAAACTGCATTAAAAGAAATTGCAGAATTATATGGTTTTCCAACAGCGGCAATTGTTTCAATGCCTGAAGTTGTTGAGTATCTTGAATCAAAAGATGCATTGGATGCAGAATTAAAAGAGCGTATTGATGCGTATTATGCGGAATATGGAGCTACAGAATAAAGTGGAATTTTCCACTTTTTTCTTTTACATATAATAAAACAGCATCACTGGATGCTGCTTGATATTTGATTGATAAGAGGCTTGTCATGAATAAAGGCATGAACGTTTTGTCTTGCGATATCTAAGAATATTTCTTTTGCCTTCGCAAGCTGAAATGTACCAGATACATGTGGTGTGATGATTACATTTGGATCTAACCACAAAGAAGAGCCTGGATCTAAAGGTTCATTTTCAATAACATCTAATACCATACCTTGAATGATCTTTTCATGCATTACTTTTTCCAAAATGTTTCTTTTAACTAGATCACCGCGTCCTACATTACAAAACAGGGCGCTTTTTTTCATAAGATGAAAATGTTCTTCGCTTAAAAGATATCGTGTATCTTTTGTGCTTGGTAGAGTACAGACTATAATATCGGCTCGAGGCAATACTTTGTTTAATGAATCAATCGTATAAACTTCATCAACGATATCACAATCTTTTTTAGATTTGCGTACACCAATTGTATAAGCTCCAAGAGCCTTAGCTTTCTTAGCAAATGTCGATCCTAAATCGCCTAAGCCAAGGATCAATATACATGAACCGGAAATAGATTGAATCGTATCATCAAATCGATTCCACTTTCTTTGATCTTGGCTATGCATATGAGCTTTCATATGTCTTAGACTCATCAAGATCGTACATATCAGATATTCACTGATTCCTAACCCAAAGCTTTTAGATGCATTACATATAGGACAAGCGAACTTATTTTCGTATTGTTCATAGCCGGCGCTTTCTAATTGAATGAATTTGGGATGGATGTCATAAACTTTAGGATTTCCTATAATAATGTCTGCCTTATATATGTCATCGATCCATTCAATCTCTTGAAATGAGGCTTTTTCCTCTTTGTTTAAATCAGCACAGGAAAACGCTGTTATTATTTGGCCCATGTTATTTTCTTGTCTTTGATTGATGCGATTGAAGCTAATGCGCAGAAGTCATATCCTGCATCAACAATGTATTTGTGTCCTTTTTGGAAGGCTTTTTCAATTACGATCCCAACACCGGAAATATTGGCACCACATTCTTTAATTAGATTTTCTGCAGCTTTAAATGCTTCTCCGTTTGCCAAAAAGTCATCGATGAATAATACATTGTCTTCTTCAGATAGATATTGTCTTTCCATGCAGATTGGATAGTATTTGTTCTTTGTGAAAGAGAATACCTGACAGCTGACTGGATCTTGCATCGTGCTTGGTTGTGCTTTTTTGATAAATACCATTGGTACGCCAAATCGGCATGCTGTCGCAAAACTTGGGGCTACACCACTGGATTCAATCGTAACAATTTTTGTGATTTTTTTATCTTTGAAGTGTTCGTAGAATTCATCGGCCATTTCCATGACTAATGGACAGTCGATCTGGTGATTCAAGAAAGAATCTACTTTTAATACTTCATCACTGATAATCAATCCTTTTTGTTCAATTGCATCTTTAAGACTTTTCATTTTCCTCTTTCTCCTTTTCTTTTATATACACAATGGTTTGTCCGATACGGTGATTCTTAATTTCTCGAACATTAATGATCATTGTATCTAAATCAATTTCTAGTTGTGTTCCATCGTCAGGAATTCTACCTAACTGGGATAGGGCATAGCCACTGAATGTTTCATATTCATCAATTGGTAATTCAATATTCAGTGCTTCCTGGACTTCTTCAAGATCGGCAGATCCTAAGATATACCATTGATTGTCATCAATTCTTTGAATTTCCACAGGTGGAATTTCATCATCCACTTCGTTCATCTCACCTAATAAAGTTTCAATGATATCGTGAAGGGTAATGATACCGGTCATACCACCATATTCATCTAGAACAATCGCAAAATACGTCTTGCGGTTTTTCATTTCATGGAAACATGTGTCGGCTTTTGTGTTTTCAGCCACAAAGAATGGCTTGTCTACGGCTTTGTTTATGATGATATCCTGGTTGAGTTCTCCATCAATTCTAAAGTAATCTCGAGTGTCTAGTACTCCGATAATGTCATCATCGTCTTTACCACAGATTGGATAGAAAGTGTGTCGATTATCGTGGATGATCTGTTTCCATTCATCAATGGATTGGTCTAAATCTAATGTAATGACTTTAGAACGGTGTGTGCAGATTTCTTCAACGCTTGTATCATCTAATTCAAAAACATTTTCAATGAATTCTTTTTGTGGTTGTTCAATTTCACTTCCTGTATTGATCAATTCACGAATATCTTCTTCAGACACAGTTTCGTCTTCAATTTCTGTTTCAAAACTAAATAGCCAGGATATCCATGAAAATAAAGTAGAAATAAAACCGGCAAGTTTTGTCAAGAAACCAATCTTTTCAGTATTTTTGTTTGCGAAGCGTCTAGGTATCTTATAGGCGAAGATAAAATATACTAGGCTATATGCCACCATGAGCAATATGGCGATCCATATATTGGATGATTGAATATTAAACGAGGTATAGCTCCAAACGATAATGCCTAAAGAGGACAATCCATATAATGAATAAGATAGCCATTGAAGGGTAGAAAGAGTCTTTGTATCACTCTTTTTATCTTGATCAAACAAGGCCATCATCATAGATAAAAAAACGCATATAAAAAACAGGACAATACTTACTGCTAACATAATATCACTCCTGCTTGATTAAAATATCGGGGACAAGAATCATCAGTCTTCATCGAATCAACAACTCCTTTTTATTAGATAAATAATACACGTTTTATACTATCTTTTCAAACCGAATTCAAGGAATAAAAGTGTAAAGTATACTTAAGGTTTCCTAAGCCTAGGAAAGAATGTTAAAAATGTCTTGTTTTATAAGCGATATAATGGAATCATAAGAAAGGTGGCTATATATATTATGACTGAAAAAACACTTGAAATAATGAAGGAATTAACGCAGATCGTTGGGATCTCTGGCGATGAAAAAGAAGTCTCAAAAGCTTTGGCTGAGCACTATAAGGGACTGTGCGATGAAGTGATTTATGATAATCTAGGCTCTATTTTTGCGGTAAAAAAATGTGGTAAAGAAAACGCTAAAAGAGTAATGGTATGTGCTCACATGGATGAAGTTGGATTTATGATCACAGAAATCCATGATAATGGTTTATTGTCATTCATTAAGATTGGTGATATTGCCGATGGGGCAATGTATGGTTCAAGAGTTACTTTGAAGACTCGTGAAGGAAAAGAATTAACAGGTGCAATCGTCGCCGATGGGGATACACTTGAAAAAGGTGAAGGCAAAAAGATGAAGATTGATCTAGGTTGTGCTTCAAAAAAAGAAGTGGAAGATCTAGGCGTATTTGTTGGAGACAGTGCTGTAATTAGCGGAGATTTCGTACAGGTACAAAATCGTGTATTTGCCAAAGCATGGGATAATCGTTTTGGGTGTACATTGACAGTTGAACTCTTAGAGGCTTTAAAAGATGTAGAATTAGACTATGATCTATATATTGGTGCCAGTGTCATGGAAGAGGTTGGAATTCGTGGTGGAACCAGTGCTACCGGTTTGATTCATCCAGATATGGGCATCGTCTTAGATTGCTCAGCTGCAAATGATTATGCAGGAAAAGAAGAGGAAGTAGGAAAACTAGGAAAAGGAGTTCTAGTTCGTTACTATGATAAAGGTATGATGCCAAATCGTGGCTTATTGGATGAACTGGTACGTGTTTGTAAAGAAAATAATATTGATTATCAGTATTTCTATAATATGGAACAAACAGATGCAGCTTGGATCCATAAATTATTTAGTGGATGTCCAACATTAAGTGTATGTATTTGTGCACGAGGAATTCATACAGCTAGTACAATGATTGATTTACATGATTATGACTGCGCAAAAGAAGCTGCCTATAAAGTGTTGAGCAAATTAAACGAAGAAAAAATCGAAGCATTTAAGGCTAGCAATCGATAAGAGGGCATCATTATGAGTAGAGAACCAATTGGAGATATTAATTTAGAAATGCTGAAGGAATTCAGCGAAGCACATGGAATCAGCGGCAATGAAAAAGAAGTAAGCCGTGTCATGAAAAAATGGATCGAACCATATGCCGATGAAATCACATACGATAATTTGGGTTCGTTGGTTGCCCTTCAAAAAGGGGACAAAGATGGTGTAAAAGTTATGATTGCAGGACACATGGATGAAGTTGGTTTCATGGTTTGCGATATAGATAAAGATGGTTATATTAAAATGCTTCCCGTTGGAGGATGGTGGGGACATGTTCTTCCAAGCCAAACTTTAGTAGTAACGACAAGAGAAGGAAAACGTTATCAAGGTGTTGTTGGATCTAGTGCACCACATGGTCTTCCAAAAGATGTTAAAGAAAAAGTAATACATCCAACAAAATTATTCCTGGATATGGGTGTTGAATCTCGTGAGGAGATTTATGAATTAGGTATACAGATTGGCGATATGATTACACCGGACACAAAATTTACCGTTATGAACAATCCAAATTATCTAATGGGTAAAGCATGGGATGATCGCTTATGTGCTGCTATGGTCGTTGATGTGATGCGATTATTGCATAAGGAGAAACATTCAGCTAACTTGTATGGTGTTGGTACTGTACAGGAAGAAGTTGGCCTTCGTGGGGCTAGAACCGCTGCCAATATGTTGCATCCAGATGTTGCGATTGCCTTGGACGTAACAACAAGTATGGATACTCCAATGGATAAAGGAGTAAATGGAATTGGAAAAGGTGTTGTCCTTAGTGTTATGGATGCAGGTATTATAGCGAACAAGAATTTCTTACATGAAATGGAAAAGATTTGTAAAGATCTTGATTTAGATATCAATTATGACATGATGACTGTTGGTGGAACGGATGCCGATAATATTCATAAAGCTCATGACGGGGTTGTAACGATGACGTTATCAATTCCAACTCGTTATATGCATTCTCATCGTTTGATCATTCATCGTAAAGACTATTGGCAGACAGTTTTATTGATGGCCGAATTTGTTCGTCGAGTTGACAGGGATTTATTGAATAAATTAAAAGATTTTTAATTATGCTTTTCTTCTATATTTATAATTAGTTTATACGATAATCTGCAAATTATAATTATTAGAAAATGTTATATTTACCAAATTGAATATATTTTAAGTTGTCTAATTCATCTATTTGATGATTTAGACAACTTTTTTTTAATTTTTTGTCATTTTGGTCATTTCCAGTGTGATAGATAAGTGAGAGAGGATATAAAAAACATAAATGCATGGTTCAATGACAATCCAAGTCTCTCATGATATATTGGA
>ERZ824488.2917-NODE-2917-length-13962-cov-3.182067_pt1 | contig 13962 bp, 17 predicted proteins | sample MGYA00519936_ERZ824488 | MGnify/ENA primary metagenome ERZ824488 (study PRJEB31778, sample SAMEA3449153) | human gut metagenome | biome: human gut; feature: human-associated habitat; material: faeces | place: United Kingdom | collected 2010/2012 ... | reverse complement strand
TTTTTGAACTATTGTACATATTTTATAATAAGAACAAATATTTGTCTATACTTCATGGCAAAACTATTAATTATTTTTAGTTGAAAGTGTCACGGCATCAAAGTTTTGCGTAAAAAGAGATAGGAGCAAAACAAAAGAGACCCTTTTTAGAGTCCCTCCTGCAAGTTATTACAACTACTATCCTTTAAGGCTTATATAGCTATTTATTAGCTATCGTTTGACTAACATTATTATTTTATAATTTATTACTTGTAATAATGTTAGTCTAGTACCAGATATTTATTTCTAAAATCAATTTTAAATCAGTTTTATAATTTATCCTTATAATTTTACATCTAAATAATTTTTCTATTTAAAATTTGATATTTAAATATTGGAATTGTCTCAAAATTGATTTTTGTAAGTTTAAATTATAATAATGAAATACATAATTTCATATAAAAACTTTGAACAAAATCATTTAGCTTTCCAAACTTAAATTTCTCCTTGGATTAGATTAAAATCTTTTATTATTTTTATTATACTATAATAATCATCTGGTTCAACTTTTTTTGAAATAATCCCCATTGAATTACCTGTTTCAATATTATTTTTGTTATCGTCTATGAAAACGCTTTCATTTGGTATTAAGTTGTATCTTTCTAATAAAACATTATATATTGCTTTATATGGTTTTATTTTATGTTCTCGATAAGATAGTACATATCCATCTACCAAATCAAATAAACCACTCTTATTAACAAATTTAAATGCATATGGATTTATATTTGATAGTAAATATATTTTATAATTATTATCTTTTAATTTTTGTATTAGATTTAATACTTTTGTATTTACTTGGGCAAAATCATTATAATTTTTCCAAAAGTCGACTATTAATTTATCATTACAATGATTAGTTCTATCTTATTATTCGTAAATTTTTGTAAAACTTCTTTAATATTAAAGTTTAAAATTACATTTCCTATATCAAATATTATATTTTTTATCATATTCATTTCTCATACAATTTTTTCGTATTTATTTTCCAACTTGGGCATGTAATTAATTTACCTCATATTAGGCAATATTTATATAATAATTATAGTAGCTTATTGACGTGAATCTTGTTTATTTAATTCTTCTTTTATTTTATCATATTGTGCTGAAATCTCTTCTGCAGTTCCATGATTTAAATCTTCTAAATCTATACTTCCACCATTTAAATCAATTGTTATATTAGCATTTTTGTTATATATAACATATGCAATGCCTTCAAATTGAGCAACTAAATCTTTTAAATATCTATACATATTAGAAAATTTATCTATTACTTCATTTTTTTCAACATCTCTTCCCATTTCTTGAGCTCTAGATCTAATATTTTGCATAGAAAGCTTTAATGTTGGATTTAAAGCTATTATACTTGGTGTAACACCATTATCTATGGCATATTGAACTTTTTCTCCAAATGCAGGAGGTGTAATTGATCCTTCATATACTATACTATTTGCTAACATTCCATGTTCTTCTCTTTCAAATAAAGATTGTGAAAAATATGACTTCCCTGCTCCATATGGTCCTACTATAAATACACATCTTTGTACATCTGGTCTTTGAATTGCTCTTCTAAAAGCTTCATTTGTCAAAACTGCTGCTGAATTTGTTATTGATAAATTATATTTTGTCCTATTTTCAAAACTTTCAGCATAAAATGGATAAACCATTTTCATTAAGTCTGAATTGATATAATTTCCATTTCTACTTTCATCTAATTGTGTATATCTTTCTAATAAGCCATCCGTATGTTGACTAGCTGTTGTTCTACAATACTCCTCTATTCTTTCTTCTATTGATCCTTCTTCAAATCCTTTTTTTCTTATAATATTAATATCTATGTTTCCCAATTTAATTACCCTCACTTTTATTTATTATAGAACTTTTTAATAATTAGAATTTTTCTTTATTCTTTTTTCTAATTCTTTATCTTGTGAAGCTTCTAACGCAATTTTTTTTCCTAATGTTACTAAACTTTCAATATATTTTTGTTCTTCGTTTTTATCTTTCATATAATATACCACATAATATCTTAAATAGGATATTATATTCTCCTTTCATAAAAATCCACCATTAATTATTTTATCATATATTTTATTAAAATTCAACTAAAAAAAACATTTTTAATCAAAAAGAACAATTTAAAAAAAACTGATCAACTATTACAGTAAATCAGTTTTTTAATTTCAATAATGCAATAAATTTTTCTTCAACAGTGAAAGTAATTCTTTACTTTCTTCAGAAGAATTAGGATCTAATTCAAAAGTAGAAAGAAACTCTTTAAACTTTTTATTGAGATTTTGAGATTTTTTCGTTTCATAAATAGATTCATCTTCTTTTGTAAGAAATATTCTATAAATGAATGTTTGTAACTTTAGAAGTTTTTTACTCCTTTCTTTAATTTCCTGTTCTGTATCATTATCTAATACAACATAATGCGAGTTACGATAATATTCTCGCATAAGTTCATATGGATCAGAATCTTGTTGAACAGAAATTGTAATTCCGTTTACGTTGAAGAAAATGTATTCTAATTTTTTATTACATTTTAAAAATGAAAATGTTTTAAACAAAACTCTTTTAAAATTAGATTGTTTACTAAATAGTCCCAAAACTAATTGACACCATTTGGTTAGTTCAATTTGATAGTATGATGGAAATTTAATTAAAGCGTCTCTACCATCATATTCTATTTTTAAATCATAACTAGCATTAATTGATTGACATTTTGCAGTAAATTCTGTCTCGTTTGAATTAAAAACTGTTTTCACTTTTACTGTAGTAAGTAATTGCATAAAAGTCTCTCCTTTGATGAATTAAGTATTGCTTAAAATGTAATAATTGAAATTTCATAAAGATGTTCTAAAAAATCCTTAGCGTATTTGCTAAAACGGTTAAATTATATCACATATTTACATAATATTCAACAAAATTATAATAATTTATCTATAAATATAGCATAAGCATCTAATGGATCATTGATATTAACACAATTTATTGTACCAATTAATTTTCCAGGATTATTATAAGTACATATACAAATATAGATAACAATATTACTAATGTTGCTACAATTTTTTTCATTTTATATAAACTCCTAAAATTTTAATATACCATCTTTTGAATATTTATATAAATTCAATATTTAATAATTCTATTTGATTAGAAATAAAATCTGGATTTAAATCTATATTATTTACTAATTCTGTAGAAAGATATTTTTTATTATCGTCAGGAAAAATTGTAACAATATTTCCATCAATATCATCTCCTAATAAAATTCCACCTAATAAATTAGCACCTGACGATATTCCAACACCTATTCCAAGTTTTCTTGAAAGTTTTCTAGACATATTGATTGCATCATAATCATTAATTAATATTATTTTATCTATTTTATTTTGGTCTATTAATTCTGGAATAAAGTCATCTCCAATTCCTTCTATCTTATGTTGGTCTAAAATTATTCCTTTAGACATAAGTGGCATTTTATCAGGTTCTATGGCTGTAATCATTAAATTTGGATATTTTTCTTTAAGCTTTTTACCTGTTCCCATCAAAGTTCCACCTGTTCCAACACCAGATACTAAACCACTAATTGGTTCTGAAAGTTGATTTAATATTTCTTCTCCCGTTGTTTCATAATGTGCAAAAAAATTATCCATATTTGAAAATTGATTTGTAAAGAATCCATTTATTTTTTGTGCTAATTTTTTTGCTTCTTCAATACATTTTAAAAATCCACCTTCTTCTTTCGAAATAAGAAATATATTTGCTCCATAGCTTTTCATTAATTGTATTCTTTCTTTACTAGCCCAATCAGGCATAAAAATATATACAGGATGATTATAGTAAGCCCCAAGTGCTGATAATGAAATTCCTGTATTTCCACTGGTTGCTTCTATTAAAGGTTGTTTTTCTTTTAAAGTTCCTCTCACTTTTGCATTATTTATCATATAAAATGCAACTCTATCTTTTATACTACCAGTAAAATTATAATATTCTAATTTTACAAAAATTTGTTTATTTTTTTCTTTATATTTGTAGTTTATTTTTATCATTGGAGTATTTCCAATTATGAAATTTTGTTCAAACATATTTTTCCTCCTTCATAAATAATATTCAAATAAAAATAAAAAAAGAATAGAACTTTTAATTCTATTCTTCAATAATATATCCAGTTATATCTGGTTTTTTTATATCATTATCTGTAACTATATTGAATTTATAATCATAATCTATAACTAAATCATTTTCATTATTTTTTTCAATATCCTGCATAACTTTTTCCCCCTTTGTAAATATGACGCAGAAAAATTATATTTGTTACAAAATTCCTAAATGTTCTAATAATATGTTTATTCCAATTAAGATTAATATAATTCCACCTGCTAATTCAGCTTTTTTCTCATATTTGCTACCAAATTTATTTCCAACTTTTGTACCTATAATTGATATTACAAATGTTATTATACCTATCATTGAAATTGCTAAAAGTAAATTTACTTTTAAAAATGCAAATGTTATTCCAATAGCAAGTGCATCTATACTTGTAGCAACAGCTAATACAAACATTGTTTTAAAACTTATATCATCATTACTTTCTTCATCTTCTTTTTCTTTGCAAAATGCTTCTTTTATCATATTTCCACCAATTATTCCAAGCAAGATGAATGCAATCCAATGATCTATATTTGTAACAAGACTTTCGAATGCTGAACCTAAAAAATATCCTATTGTTGGCATAAGTGCTTGAAATCCTCCAAACCATAACCCTATAATACATAATTTTTTACAGTTAATTTTTTTCATTGAAATTCCTTTGCAAACAGAAACAGCGAAGGCGTCCATTGCAAGACCAATACTTAATAATAATAATTCAATAACTCCCATTTTTTCACTCCTATTTTCACATATAAAAAGACTTAACTGTAATCTTACAGATAAGTCTTTAAACTTATACTATATTAATATTTCTTTATTAATACTTTTATACTAAAAGATATTATTAATAACCTCGTAAATTTTTCTTGTTCAAATAATGTCATATAATTTTTACACCTAATAAATATATTAAGTCTAATGCTTGAACTTGATTGATTGTAGCCCCTTTTATATCATCTATAGAAATCGCTATTCCATCTATTTTACATTTTGATAAATCAATTCCATTTAAACTTGTTTGAAATATTTGTATTTGTGTCAAATCCGCTTCTTGAAATTTTATATTTTTTACTTTATTATTTTGCAAATTTGCATTTTTTAGTCTTGTTTCTTTAAAATATACATTTTTTAAATCTGATATTGTTATATTAGTATAATTCATATTAACATTTATAAAATTTGTATCTAATAATGTATTTTCATTAAAATTACATCCTGTTAATTTACAATTATTGAATTCACATCTTATAAAACTACAGTTTTCAAAAATTGTATTTGAAAAATTACAATTGTTAAATTGAATATCTATAAACATGCATTTTTCAAAATTACTATTTATTATAGTTGTATTGTTTATTATTGATTTACTTATTGTAATTTTTAAAATTTCTATATTTTCTGTTTCATACTCTTCTAGTTTTATTTTTTCTAAGTCATCATTTTCTTCTATTTCTTTTTGTAAATCTTGAATTTGTATTAAGTTATGTTTGGATATATTCATATTATTCTCCTATTTAATTTCACTATATTGTTATATCATAAAAACAGATAATTATCAAATAATTATCTGCTTTTTACATTTTTATCCTATCATTGTTGAAATATTTCCATATAAATACAATCTTAATATTCCACAAATTATAAGATGAACAGGATATATTATATAAAAGAAATATTTCATTCCTTTCCATGTTCCTCTTTTTCCATTATATAATTTTAATAATGGTATTGCTAATACTGTTCCCATTTGAATGATTCCATATTGTATATTTATAAAGATACAATATACTAATGAATATATGCCAGCAAATACTGTTTGACTTATCATTTGTTTTTTAAAGTTATTTCTATACTCATAGTTATATATAATTATCATTACTGCAACAGAACTCCAATCTGATGGAAATCCTAATACACATAATAAAAGTATAAATAGTGTTTTTACTTTATTGTTTAGTTTGGAGTCTTGTATCATTATTCCTATAAGACCTAAGGCTAATGACCACATTATACTTGTTTGATTAAAACTTGTTCCATTTTTGAATGGAATAAAATTTATTCCAAATGCAAAACAATATGCAAAATGTGAAATTACTGCAAATATTAATAGTCTTATAAGATATTTTTTTCTGTCTTTAGTATAATATGCTCCTTCAGCTATGAAAAAGCAAAATATTGGTGCTACAATTCTTCCTATCAAATGTAATAATAATACTATTGTTCCATTATTATAACCTGGTTTTATTACCCATAATAGATGATCAAATATCATTGCTAATACAGCTATTAATTTTAATTGATTTGAATTCAAAGATTTTTTCATTACATTTTCCCCTTTTTATTTATAATAATAGTATAGTATTTATAGACATTAAAGTCAAATGATTCTTATAAAATTTAAAAGAGGACTCAACTCTGAATCCTCTTCCCTATTTAACAATATTGACTTATTTCATTTGACGGAATAAATGTAATTGGTCCTTTATAATTTCCTTTCTCACATGTTTTAAGAACATGTGAGAAAAATTCTTCAGAATTAATCATTTTTGAAATTGACACAGCTAAAACTCCAGGGGCATCAAAGCCACATAATTGTGTTGAAATCGTTGCCTCTTCTTGTTTTAATACTTGAGAAATTGCAAAGTCATATTTCTCGTCTCCTTCTTTCATATTAAATGCCAAATCATCCCAAACTCTCCAATTTGCCCAAATAAACAAGCCAATTTCGCCTTTGCCTTGTGCTTCAATTAAAGAGTCTCGTAATAATTTTTCTGTCATGTTTTTTCTCCTTGTTATAATAGATTATAAAAAACAACGTTACTATTTTAGCATATCTACTATCAAAAGTCAAATCTAGTTTTTGTTTTCTTCATATAATTTTTCAAATATATTATAGATTTCTATATTCTTCTTTTTCATATTAATTGGTCTTAATGTTCTATCTGTAAAGCAATGTTTTGTAAATGCATCTATTACGATGTCACCTGTTTTTTTGTTTGTAACATTATAATTAACAGTCATTCTTATTCCATTAAATTCAGATATATATGGTTCTATTACTATAATGTCACCACTAGTTACATGATGCTTGTATTTACAGTCAACTTCTAATGTAGGAATTGTAAAACCTTCATTTTCTAATTTTTCCATTGGAATATTTAATTCTTCCATCCATCTGCTTCTTGCTTCTTCTAAAAATCTTATATAATTTGAATGATGTACTACTCCCATTCTATCTGTTTCATAATAATTTATCTTTCTTTCATATTTAAAACTCATTTTTTCCTCCAATCAATTATTACATTACATATTATACTATTTTTCATGTTTTTTGTAAATAAAAAAGCAAGTAATCATAATCACTCACTTTTCTACTTTATAAATAATATTGCCATATACCCAGCATATATTAATAAATAAACAATACCATTCATTCTACTCATCTCATTCTTTGGTGGAATAAATGGAAATAATGCTAAAATAATTGAAGATACTAATAAAACTGTAAAATCAAAATTATATGTAATATTATAAGTTATAGGTGTTATAAATGCAGATGTGCCTATTATAAGTAAAATATTAAATATATTTGAACCAATTATATTTCCAATTGCTATATCACTATTTCCTTTTATAGCGGCTGTTACACTTGTTACAAGTTCTGGTAAACTTGTTCCTACTGCTAAAATTGTTAAACTGATTAATTTTTCACTTAAATTAAAATAATTTGCTATATCTACAGCATTATTTACAGTTAAATCTCCACCAACTTTTAATCCCATTATTCCTATAGCAATTAATACAATATCTTTTATAAATTTATTATTTTTATCTATTACTTGTAATTCAACAACTTCTTTTTTGCTTTCTCTTTTTCCCATATATATAGTATATCCAATAAATCCACAAAATAGGATTAATAATATTATTGCTTCTTGTCTTGAGATTCCTGTTCCTGTGTTACAGAAATACATAAGTAATCCTGTTACAAATAAACACATTGGTATTTCATATATTCTTGTTTCTTTTTGAAAAAATACAGGTTTTATTGTTGCTGAAAGTCCTAAAATCAATAATAAGTTGCTTAAATTACTTCCAACTATATTCCCTATTGCCATATCTGAATAACCATCTAAAGCTGATGTTATGCTTACAAATAATTCTGGCATTGATGTTCCTATTGAAACTATTGTTAGTCCAATTATTATTTCTGGTATGTGAAATCTTTTAGCTACTCCACTTGCTCCATCTACTAGAAAATCCGCACCTTTTACTAAAAGTGCAAATCCTAGTGCTATTAATAAAATATTAACTGCCATTTTTCTTTTCCCTTCTTTTATATTCGAAATTTAAGCTAGTATTTCTACTAGCTCTCTTCGTTTGTTTTTCTTCTTTGAAAATATTTTGCTACTTCTGTAATTGGTATTACTAGGAATGCTAATCCAAAAGCTATTGCAAATTCTTTAAAGCTTATTGTGGCTAACCCAAATAGGTTTGATAGTGCTGGAATATAAATGACTCCTGCTGTAAATATTAGTGATAACATAAATGAACCTAATAGCCATTTATTTCTAGTTTTCATTTTAAAAATTGAGCCTTTTTGCGTTCTCATACATATAGCATAAAACATTTCAACTAGATTTGCTGTTAAGAATGCCATTGTCATTCCATCTACTGACTCAAATACTCCGTAGTGTCCAAGTTCAATATATTGTCCAATAAAAAATGATATTAATACTATAGAAGCCATTATAACTCCGTGGATTATCATTGAAGATCCAGCTCCATCTGAGAATACTCCTTCATTTGAATTACGAGGCTTTCTTTTCATCAAGTTTCCTTCTGCTTTTTCCATTCCTAAAGCTAAACCAGGTGTACTATCTGTAACCATGTTTATCCATAATAATTGTGCTGGTGTTACAACTGTAATTCCAAATGCTGATGCTAAAAATACATAAATAACTTCAGCTGTATTTGTTGATAATTGGAATTGTAAAACTTTTCTGATATTATCATATATTTTTCTACCTTCTTCTACTGCATTTACAATTGTTGCAAAGTTATCATCTGCAAGTACCATGTCTGATGCTTGCTTTGTTACGTCTGTTCCTGTTATTCCCATACTTATTCCTATGTCTGCTGCTTTTATAGAAGGTGCATCATTTACGCCATCACCAGTCATTGCAACAACTAGGTCTTGTGCTTTAAAAGCCCTTACAATTTTTGTTTTATGTTCTGGTTGAACTCTTGCAAATACTGAACATTTCTTTACTTTCTTTATTAAATCTTTTTCAGATAATCCATCTAATTCTGCTCCTGTCATTGCTTCTGATGCGTCTTTAATTATTCCTAAATCTTTTCCTATTGCAACTGCTGTATCTATATGATCTCCAGTTATCATTACTGGCCTAATTCCAGCTTTTCTACATTCTTTTATTGCATCATAAACTTCTGGTCTACAAGGATCAATCATTCCAACGAATCCTATGAATGTTAAATCTTTTTCTAAATTTTCAGCATCAAAGTTTTCTGGAACTTGATCATGTTCTCTATATGCTGCGCCTAATAATCTTAGTGCCTTATCTGCAAATTCTTTATTTTTTCTTCTTACTTCTTGTTTAATTTCTTCTGTCATTGGAACGACTTGACCGTCTTTATCTAAATAATGTGTGCTTCTTTCTAATAATATTTCACAAGCGCCTTTTGTATATTGAATTATTTTTTCATTTTTATTATGAACAGTTGACATCATTTTTCTCATTGAATCAAATGGTGCTTCTCCAATACGTGGAGCTTCTTGTTCAAGTTTATATTTTGGTAATCCAATTTTATTTGCAAAGTTAACTAATGCAGCTTCTGTAGGCTCACCAATTGCTTCTATATCATCTTCACCTATTTCAGCATCTGAACATAATGCCATTGCCTCTGCTAATAATTTTCGATTATTGCTTTCATCTTGTACAACTGTCATCTTGTTTTGAGTTAGTGTTCCAGTTTTATCTGTACAAATTATTTGTGTACATCCTAAAGTTTCTACTGCATTTAATTTTCTAATTAATGCTTGCCTTTTAGCCATTGATGTTACACCAATTGAAAGTACAATTGTTACAACTGCTGGCAAACCTTCTGGAATTGCTGCAACTGCTAATGCAACTGCAACTAAAAAAGTATCTAAAATATGTGTTCCTGTGAAATCACCTGTTTCAATGATTCCAAATAAAAATACAAATACACTTATTCCAACCACTACTTTTGTTAGAACTTTTGATATCTCACCCATCTTCTTTTGAAGTGGTGTCTTTTCATCATCACTCTGCTGAAGAGCATCTGCAATTTTTCCCATTTCTGTATCCATTCCTGTTGCTACAACTACAGCTTTTCCACGTCCATAACTAATTGTGCTTCCATTATATAACATATTAGTTCTGTCACCTACTGGAACGTCTAATGTATTTTCTTTTAAATAAATCATATCAACAATTTTATTAACTGGATAAGATTCTCCTGTTAATGCAGCTTCTTCAACCTTCATACTAAAAGATTCTAAAATCCTACAGTCTGCTGGTATTGCATCTCCAGCTTCTAGTACAATTACATCTCCAATTACTAATTCTTCACTTTTGATGTTTTGTACAACTCCATCTCTTATAACTTTAGAAGTTGCTTTTGTCATTTCCATTAATGAATCAATTGCACCTTCAGCTTTGCTTTCTTGTACTAAACTTAAAATTGTATTTACTATTACAACAAATAAAATTATAAAAACATCTGTAAAAGAATCTCCACTTGCAAATGCTGTAATAGCTGATATTCCAGCAGCTGCTAATAGCATTATTATCATTGGATCAATTAATGCTTTTATGAATTTCTTAACTATGCCATCTTTAGGTGGCTCTTTCAATTTGTTTAGTCCATTTTTTTCAAGTCTTTGTTTCGCTTGTTCAGAAGTTAATCCATTTTGCGTTGATTCTATGTCTTTTAAAACTTCGTCAGCACTTTTTAAATACTCTTTCAATTTTCTTTCCTCCTTATAAATAATGTTTCATTGCTAATCATTAGTTTTTTGCTCAGGTCTCTTTTTATTATAATAAAAAAACATATTATTATGATGTTTTTACTTAGTATAGTATTTTTAGTCTGTCTGCTAAATTTGTATTACAAATTTCTATGCATTCTCTATGATTTTGTGTTCAAAAAACTTCTTGTTAAGCAAAAAAGAGACCAGTTTGCATACTCTTTGTTAGTTGCAAACAAGTCTCATTATTTAAAACATAGTCAGATTTTGCAATCGGGTATGTTGGCTATGCTACATATTTTAAATATGCTAATTACTCCCTCATTCATATTGAAGATATTATATACTAAATGACTTTTGTTGGCAACAACTATTTTTATTTTCTACTTTAATTTATATTTGTATAAAAAATAATAATACAGTTAAATTTTTCAATCACCTCATTTAATAATATTACCAATAATTTCATCAACTAAACTATCATTCAATTCAATTTCTTTGTTTGGAAATCCTATTTCTGGATGAATTCCATCTTTATTATGAAAATCTGAACCTATTGTAACAAATAGATTATTTTTTTTCGCAAATTCATTCCATTTTTCAGATTCATTAATTTTTTTGCAGTTTCGGTCTACATATAAATAATATACTTCAACTCCATCTGGATTCATATCTCTTATAATTTTTTGTATATCTTCCTCTTTTAAATCATCTTCATATTCATAAGCAACTGGATGAGCTAAAACCACTTTTCCATTTGCTTTTCTTATAATTTCAGTAGCTTCTTTAGGTGTACATGTTTTCTTTCTAACATATGCAGAGCAATTTTCATTCATAACTTTTTCTATAAATTCACCTTTATTAGGAATGTGTCCAAACTCTGCTATTAATTTATTTTTATTTTTTTCACTATTTACTATATCAAGTGCTATATGTGCTTTTGTTACCGCTTCTATTTTATCTAATTCATCAACGTCCAGATAATATCCTAATTCATTTAATTTCTCTGCCACATCATGTAAATAAATATGTCTAGCATTTCTTAACTTATACAAGCTATCTCTAAAATTTTGGTCATTCATATCGAAATTATAACCTAATACATGAATTCCAGCTTTCTCAATTTTAGTTGATATTTCAACTGCATTTATTAATTGTATATTCTTACTTTTAGCATATAAAAATAATTCATCATCATACGCATCAATTGTATCATGATCTGATATTGCAATAACTGACACATTATTTTTCACAGCCTCATCAATCACTTCTTTTGGCGTTAGTGCTCCATCAGATACATTTGTATGTATATGTAAATCTATTCTTTTTGGCATAATTCTTTCTCCTCTTTATATAATTCAAACATAGATTTATACATTTTATATTTCCAACTCTACATCCTTAAATCCCTTATATAGTTCGTCTATTTTTTCAAAAATTTCTTTTTCTTCATTACTCTCTGCTTTTGAATTTAGATTTTGTGAAAAATTTGCTTCATAATATCTCACTGCAGTATTTTTGTCTTTTTCCCTTCCGATAATTTATTGCCGTTTTTGCATCTGGGAATTCATGGATATTACTATTATAAATTCTTATAGGCTTTTCAGGAGTTTCACCTCTTGTATAAACTTCAACTATATCAGCTAGCCCCGATTTTTCCAAGAATTCAATTGTATCCACCATTTCTGATTGATATGCTTTATAAAAAGTGTCTTTAGAAACTATTCTTCCCCAACCTTTTTCTTTTATTTGACCTTGATATCTTTCAATTATAGACATTAAACAATTTAATTCATTAACAGCCATTGCTCTTACAATAATTTTATGATTTTTCATTTTTTCTATCATCTTTTGAAACAAAAATAATTTTCTACCTGTTCCTTCATATAAAACATTATAATTTTTATCAATTGCTGTATACAACAAATTATCTGTCCAAACTTTACTACTTTCATTTGTAACTTTTATATAATATTCTGGATATAATTCAGCTATCTCATTTGCCTTAGGATAAAATGGCTTTAATTCATCATTATTTACTATAACTAAATTTGAATCCTTAAATTGACTCAATGCATAACCATTCAAACCTGTTTTCCCTGAACCAGAAGGAGCAATATCAATAATTGCAATTGGATTTTCAACTGGTCTTTTTCCATATAACATTAATTCATTTATTTTCTCTCCTAATAAATCCTCTTCTTCTTTAGATATCTGATACTTTGTTTTTGCATCATCCAATGTTGCTATTTTTTCTTTCACTCTTACCATCTCCTCTCATTTCAGGTCCATATGTAAAAAGAACTTTTTTTATAATTTCTTCATCACCCAAATAAACTTTATCTCTTTCTTTTAAAAGTTCTTTCATTTCATCATCAATTATCTCATCACTATTTTTCGAATGTAGTGCAATTTTAGCAGCAATTATTTCTATTGCAATTTCCAAATCCGTATTATTAACCATTTTCTCCTCCTCTCAATGTCTACATATTTAAAATTAGATTATCTTCAGTACATAATTATTTTCTTAGAGCACAAAAATACGATAAAAAAAATCTATATAATAATTTCTTTTATTACTTTTCCATCTATATTTTTTAATTTCATTTTATTTTCATCTATTATTAAATAACTATTTTCTGTATTATCCTTTGGTAATGAAAGTGAACCTGGATTTGCAAAAATTCCTCCATCTTTTTCTTTTATAAAACCTGTGTGAAAATGTCCATACAACATAATATCTATCT
>ERZ824488.2915-NODE-2915-length-13977-cov-3.625269_pt1 | contig 13977 bp, 10 predicted proteins | sample MGYA00519936_ERZ824488 | MGnify/ENA primary metagenome ERZ824488 (study PRJEB31778, sample SAMEA3449153) | human gut metagenome | biome: human gut; feature: human-associated habitat; material: faeces | place: United Kingdom | collected 2010/2012 ... | reverse complement strand
CAATCCTCGCTTCTGGGATAAGTCTCAGGTGACCGAGGACGTCCTCGCAGAAGAGAAGAAGGTTGCTCTTGCACTTATGGACAACGATCCTAAGATGGCTTCCAAGCCCGCACAGGTCAAGGAAAAGATCGTCATGGGCAAGATGAACAAGTTCTATGAGGAAAACTGCCTCATGCAGATGGAGTTCGTCCGCGGCGATATCTTCCAGGGCAGCGTTGAGAAGTACATTGCCGATGCAGCAAAGAAGCTCGGCGGCAGCATCAAGTTTGTTGACGCAGTTCGCTTCCAGACCGGCGAAGGCATTGAAAAGAAGGAAGAGGACTTTGCAGCCGAGGTTGCAGCTCAGATGAACATGGGCAAGAAGTAATCCCCAATTTCAAAATCTAAAATCAAAATCCGGCAGAGGAAACTCTGCCGGATTTTTTTATGCTTAATCAATTCGCTCGAGGCCGCCGGGGGCTTTGCAGCGCACGGCAAGATCAATGTATGTCTGCTTGCTGCGCTCCCATGCATAGATGTCTTTTTCTTCAAGCTCCCGCAAAACTTTCGCAGGCGCTCCGCCGACAACGACACGGGGCGGTATCGCCTGATGCTTTTTCACCACTGCGCCCTCCGCGACAACGGCGTATTCTCCGATATCCGCGAAAAGACTGACTATAGCTCCCATGCCGATATTTGCGCCGTCGCGTATATAATTCCCGTGGACCATTGCGCCGTGACCGATCGTGACGCACTTTCCTATGTGGCATCCGTCGGTCTTTGCCTCGGGGCCGCCTACGTGAATTACGCACAGATCCTCAACCGCGCTTTCGTCGCCTATATAAATCGGGCGTTCATCCGCGCGTATGACTGCCCCAGGACCAATATAGCATCGCGCACCGATTGTGACATCGCCGATTACAACGGCCGAATCGCTTATGTATGCGCTCGGATCGATCGTGGGTCGTTTGCATTCAAATTCATAGATCATATTATTACTCCCTGAGCTTTTATTGCCGAGTGTTCCAAATTGATTGAAGCACTGTGCACGATTTGCACAACGAGAAAGTTCGTTGAGACTTTGGCAATTTGAAACACTTTTTACACATCCATTAATATTATCAAAACATATCATCAAAATCAAGTGCTAAAATTATTTGAATTAGGGGCTGCGACACACAAAAGTGTGCCATCGCGATACACTTTGCTCCAAAAAACGATGACCAAGGATGATACACTTTTAACAATTTGACACACTGCGATCTTAGTGATACAATGAGTCCGCAAAGACAAAAGGCGATTTTCAGGCAATGATAAAAAAATTTTTCAAGGGGGCTCGGCGGCGTGAGCATTGATTTTCTGAACCGAGAAAAAGAGTATATCAGTATGCTTAAAAGCTCAAACTATATGTGCAAAAAAAATGGACTTGATCCGCATGTAAAAGCACTTCCCACTGTTACCGAAGCGGATCGGGAGCGATGTAAAAACCATGTTACCGGGCATATACGCCTTATGCGAAAGAGCACGCCCGAGTATTATCAGGCGGTGGCCGATACAATGGCCGCAAATAATTCCGTTTTGCTGTATTTATACGATAATTTCGATATTTTCGGCAGATACGGTGACAGGCAGCTCAAGGACGAGCTGTCGGCAAAAAATATAAAGCTCGGAGGAAATCTCGGTGAAGATTGCGCCGGGACAAATGCGGCTGTAATGGCTGCGCGCAGCCCTGCAAGCACATGGGTCATCGGCGATGAGCATTATCTTGACGCGCTCAAGCCTTATGTGACGTTCGCATTCGGAATTAAGGGAAAATACGGGCGAAACGGCTATGTCGTAATAATAACGCGCAAGGAAAATTTCGATGAGCGCATATATAATCTTTTTAAGCTCCTTGAATCTACCGAGACCATAATAACGACCGGTCACGTCACAAAAGACGTTATAATGCGCAATATTATGCAGCGCAACGAATACCGCCGCGGAAGCACCAATGATATTGTTATAATGGTCGATAACAGCTGCTCCGTCACCTACGCAAACGACATGTTCTATGACTTTTACAGCTATCATCCGCAGGAAACGATCAACAGCTTTCTGAGCGATATTTGCCCGGAGCTTGTATCGCTCGTATCGAAAATTGCCGAGGGAAAAAAGGTCGTCGGCAAGCCGGTGGAGCTTGCGCGCGGAAACGGACTGCGCGAGCAATATTTCGCAGATTGCAGCCCGATAAGTACAAACGGCAGGCAATTGGGAGCACTTATTACCATATATAAAGGCAAAGTAAAGAAAGAGGAAAAACCTGCCGACGGCAATCATGCGCGCTATACATTCGATGATCTTATCGGCGTTTCGGATAATTTTGTGCAGCTTAAGCGCTTTGCCGAGCAGATATCTTCAACCTCAAGCCCTATTCTCATTCAGGGCGAATCGGGCACCGGCAAGGAGCTTTTTGCAAACGCGATCCATTGCACCAGCCAGCGCAAGGATAAACCCTTTGTTGCCGTAAACTGTGCCGCAATACCGAGAGAACTCATAGGAAGCGAGCTTTTCGGTTATGTAGGAGGCTCGTTCACGGGTGCAAGCCGCACAGGAGCAAAGGGCAAATTCGAGCTTGCAGACAGAGGTACTCTGTTCCTTGACGAGATCGGTGAAATGCCGGTTGAAATGCAGAGCGTGCTGCTGCGCGCACTGGAAGATAACTGCATAACGCGTATCGGCGCAACAAAGCCGATACGCGTTGATGTACGAATAATTACAGCCACTAATAAGGACCTTACAAAGTGCATCTCAGATGGAACTTTCAGGGCGGATCTGTATTATAGGCTGAATGTAATTAACCTCACCATGATACCTCTCAGACGTCGCAGAGAGGATATCAAAGAGCTTGCGGAGTATTTCCTTGAGCGATTCGCGTTTGAAAACGGGAAGAATATCCACGGCATAAGCACGGCCGCAACGCTGGCTATGGCCGAATACAGCTGGCCAGGCAATGTACGCGAGCTTCGCAACTGCATGGAATACAGTGCGATCGTGTGTAAAAGCGAGCAGATCGAGCTTGAGGATCTGCCAAACAGCATAAGCAGGATCGAACAGACTGAGGCTGCTCCTAACGCGGAACAGGATGGTTCCGAGCTGCGGATGATGACGGACTTTTTCACCAAGCAGCGTTTGGAGATGGCCAAGAAGCTCATGGCAGAGTATAAAGGCAACAAATCAAAGGTAGCCAAAGAAATGGGAGTATCGCGCTCCACGCTTTACAGGATACTGAATACAGCAGAAAACGGCGATGACGGCAAATAAGCAAAATTACACACTGCATATAATAGCCACCTGTCCTACAATAGGACAGGTGGCTATTTTTAAATTTATACATGGCGTACAGTACTCATAGGCAGCGAAAAAAGAAAAGCAAAATTACTTTGTGATAAAGTTGGCACGGAAATTGCAACAGTGAAGAGTGTCACAAAAATAACCGATGGGCTCAGTTCCCCGGCCGGGATAATCGATACTGAGCCGCCGTTATTAATTTGAGGAGGAAATCATGAAAAGACTTTACACACCGTTTAAGGTCAACAAGCTGGAGCTTAAAAACAGAGTGATAATGTCACCTATGAGCATAGGTCACACTGTTGACGGCTTCATCATGGATGACGTTGTTGAGTTTTACAAGCGCCGTGCACAGGGCGGCGTAGGACTTATCATTTTCGCAAACATGCAGTGGGATAAGCTGCGCTACAATCCGAACCACGGCGCAATGCTCACTGACGAGAAATATATCCCTTCGCTTAAGAAGCTCACCGATGCAATCCATGAAGGAGGCAGCAAGGTTTTCGCACAGCTCATGCATCGCGGCAGATGTGCAAATCGCGCAAGCATTCAGGGCGAGCAGGCAGTTGCACCGTCTCCCATTCCCGGCAGATTCACTCACTTTGAAATGCCCAAGGAGCTCACCGTTGAGGAGATCAAGGAATTCGTTGACTGGCAGGCAGAGGCTGCGGTCATCGCAAAGAAGGCCGGCTTTGACGGCATCGAGATCGAAACCAACTCCGGTTATCTGTACGGTCAGTTCTTCTCTCCGCTGACCAACCACCGCACCGACGAGTATGGCGGCTCTCTCGAAAACCGCTGCCGCTTCATGGTTGAAACTCTCGAGGGTATGCGCGCGGCAGTCGGCCCCGACTATCCTATCTCCCTGCGTGTCAGCGGCAGCGACTTCATGGACGGCGGCTGCAACGGCGACGATATCGCAGAGATCTGCGAGCTGCTTGATAAAACCGGTTATGTTGACGGCTTCTCGATCACCGCAGGCTGGCACGAGTCGGCAGTTCCCCTTATCACCATGGAAGTTCCCCACGGCGCATGGGCATACCTCGGCCGCCAGATCAAGGCTCGCGTAAAGGCTCCCGTAGCACAGGGCATGCGTATGAACATAGAAAAGGCCGAAGAGCTCGTCGATCGCGGCGACTTCGACGCCATCGTAATGGGCCGCCCGTTCCTGGCAGATCCCGACGTTGTTAACAAGGCCGAGGCCGGCAAGGCATCAACCATCCGTCCATGCGTCGGCTGCAATGCAAAGTGCCTCGACATGGCAATGGCCAGCAAGCCCATCGGCTGCATTGGCAACTACGAGTGCAACCGCGAGGAAGAGCTTGAGGACGAAAACGGCCTTATGCCCACCGAGAAGAAGAGCGAGCATCCCGAAAAGATCCTCGTTATCGGTGCAGGTCCCTCCGGCATGAAATTTGCCCGTGTTGCAGCGCTTCGCGGCCATAAGGTCACTATTTGGGAGAAGCGCAACCGCACGATCGGCCTGTCGCTGTATGCAGCAACTCCTCCGCGCCGCTACGATATCCGCTACTTCGGCCAGTGGCTCGAGCGCACCTGCCGAGAGCTCGGCGTTGAGATCATACTCAACAAGGAAGCGACGGCAGAGGATATAATCGCAGCAAGCAAGGACTACGATCGTGTTGTTCTTGCATGCGGCTCCAAGGCATCTATCCCCCCGATCCCCAGAGATCCCAGCGTTCCCATCGTTCATGCATGGGATGTATCTGCTTTATAAAAACAATAATATTCATTTTCCGAACCTCCGTCACTTAACGCCCATCCACTTGGCAATGATCTTTTTCTGAATTTCGCTCGTGCCCTCAAATATCTCGGTGAGCTTCGCGTCGCGATAGAGCTTTTCAATAACAAATTCCTTGCTGTATCCGTAACCGCCGTGCAGCTGTAAGCAGCCGCGCACGACCTCGTTTAGCACATCGGAAGCATAGTATTTCGCCATTGAGGAAAGGTGGGAGACGCGCTGACCGTTATCCATCATACTGGCACAGTTATAGACCATAAGACGAGCGGCTTCGACCTTGGTCTGGTATTCGGCGAGCTTGAACTGCGTGTTCTGGAACTGCGAAATGCGTTTGCCAAACTGCACGCGCTCCTTTGTGTACTTAACGGTCTGGTCAACCGCATCCTGAGCCATGCCGACGCAGACCGCCGAGATACCCAATCTGCCTGCATCGAGCGTTGACATTGCGGCGTGGAAGCCCTTGCCAATCTGGCCGAGCAGATTTTCGGCAGGAACGTGGACGTTGTCGAATATAACCTCGGCAACCGAGCTTGCACGCATGCCCATAAGATCCTCGTTGCGGCCGATCGTTATGCCCTCGCATTCATGCACGTCTATCAGCAGGCAGATGGGGCTTTTTGTGCCGTCGGGAGCTTTAAACTGACAGTAGGTCTGGAAAAAGTCGGCCTCGCGTGCGCCGGTGATGAATGCTTTTGTGCCGTTGACGACAAATTCGCCGTTTATAAGCTCTGCGGTCGTCTGCATTCCGGCTGCGTCTGAGCCTGCACCGGGTTCCGTGAGCGTAAATGCCGAGCGCTTTTCGCCCTTTACCCAAGGAACAACGTATTTCTGCTTCTGCTCCTCGGTGCCGTAGTGAAGAATGGGGAAGCACATGTTTGTCTGTCCGGAAACGGATTTTGCGACCGGGCCGCTGGCCTTGGACAGCTCCTCGACCGCGAGAACGTAGTGCACATAGGTGCTGCCAAGTCCGCCGTACTCTTTGGGGATTACAATGCCGCAGAAGCCAAGCTCGTGCATTTCCTTCAGCAGCGGCTCAACGCTGAAAAGCCCCTTGTCGATCTCCAGCGTGTGCGGACGAATGCGCTCGTCGGCGTATTCTTTGTATATTTTTTGCAATTCGCGTTCTTCTTCGGTAAGAACGGTGTTCATATAATTGCCCTCCTATCGTGGATTTGACAATATAATATCAAAGGATGCAAAAACGGGCAACCGCGAGGCTATGTTGAACACTTTTGAACATAAGTGTAAAAATGTGTTGAACACATTTAACGAGGTGAGTATAATATAAAATGAAGTGTGCAAAAATGTTCAACGAGGAGGCGGCAGCATGAACGAACTTCCGAGAAATGATGTTCTGAAAATTTTGAAGCAGCAATTTTTGAGCGGAAATTTGAAAGAATATGACCATAAATATGATAAAACCGTCGCGGCATGGGAGAAGTCGCGCGCAGCCGGTGCCGAAGCACACACCGTTCGATTGAGCGACGACTGCCGCGACCTGCACGTTTTTGACCGTATTGACGATATATCAAAGTGCCATCTGGCCTACTTTCGGGATTACTATGAAAGCAGAAGCACGGCGCTCGAGCGAATGGGCGGCGCCATGTTTTATCTTGATACCAAGCTCACGGCGTTTCACAAAAGCGGCTCGGCCTCACTTCTCAACGAATTGAAATCCCGTGGCTTGCGCATAGGAACTCAATTTTCCGTTGAAAATGTCGGCGTCTTTGCAGGGAATACAGCGCCGGAAAAGCCGTTCGTGACCTGCTTCAGTGCCGGGGAGGGGCACTATTGCGATATTCTGACGCCGTATGCCTGCATTGCCAGATACGGCGAGACATCTGCCGGCCCCGGCTTCCATGCCGTAACCGTTATATTTCTGCCTCTTGACAAATGCTTTAAGAACTCCGTTAATTCGGCAACCTTTATGCTCGAAGCCGGTGATTTCACCTATAAAAACCGCATACTTTATCCGCATATCGAGCGCAGGTTCCACCTGCTGGAGCAGTCGGTTCAGTGCAGCACGGATATAACACTGCTCGTTGACGATACGGGAGTTGTCGTTTTTGCAAACAGCCGATTTGAAAACGAGTTTGGAATGCATATAACATCGGTGATCGGCAGCTCGCTGCGCGACAGCTTTCCAGAATTATCATTTGTGCTGAAGTCGCTGCGATCCGGTAAAGAGATATCTGCCGGCAACACGGCTCTTGGCGGAGCCGGAAAGCGATATTATGTGGAATGCCTCGCGATCAAGGAAAACAATAAGGTTATAGGCCTGAAGGTTTCAATAAAAACCGCCGAGCAGATACGCAAATACAGCGCCCGTGCCGAACGAAACAATGCAGTATATAATTTTCAGGATATCATCGCCGTCGGAGCTGCGATGAAACGTGTAAAAAATGAAGCAAAGGCAGCTACGTCAAGCCCGGCAAATGTGCTGATAACCGGCGAATCCGGCACCGGAAAGGAGCTGTTTGCGCAGGCGATCCACAATGCAAGCTCGCGTTTTGCCGGGCCGTTTGTCCCGATAAGCTGCGGAGGATTTTCGAGAGAAACCGTTGAAACGGTTTTGATAGGCACCGAAAAAAATCCCGGCAAATTCATTCAGGCAGACGGAGGAACACTGTTTCTTGACGGAATATCCGAAATGAGCCAGGATATGCAAAGCTTCCTGCTGCGCTTTCTTGAGGACGGCATTGTCACTCCGATCGGCTCACGCCGCAGCGTACATGCCGATGTTCGGGTCATCGCGGCGGCAGGCAGCGAGGTGCTGCAAAAGGTGAAGGACGGCTCGTTCAGGCTTGACTTATATTACAGACTGAACGTTCTCCGAATTGATCTCCCTCCGCTGCGCGAGCGGCAGTCAGATATGCAGGAGCTGAGCAATTATTTCGTAACGCTGCTGTCGGCCGGATACGGAAAGAATATTTTCAGCGTATCGGCGGAAACGGTCGAACGCTTTAAGAGAAGTTCGTGGCCGGGTAATCTGCGGCAGCTTAAAAACACGATAGAGCGAAGCGTGCTGAAAGCCGAGGATGGGCATGAGCTTGAAGTCGCGGATGTTGAGGAGAACTTTACGCCGCTCCAGACCGATCGCCCGGCTCTTAGCGCAGGAGCGCCGTTTGACGTGCGTGATGCGGAAGCTGAGCGAATTATAGACGCACTTATTAAGCATAACGGCAATAAGGCAAAAACCGCGCGTTACCTCGGCATGTCGAGAGGTACGCTTTACAGTCGCCTTAGAGAGCTTGAGGATGAGGGCGTAATGATATGAAAAAGCAGACGCATTGCGTCTGCTTTTTGCTTGATTAAATGATCATTGCCGGATGTCTTATGCCTGCCTCGGTTTTTCCGGCGGAGTGCCGGTCGGGCGATCGCCGCCGAATTTGCCGCTGCCGCCATCGGGAGCTGCGCCGGGCTGCATGCCTCCGCCCATACCGCCGCCAACGGTGGCTGTTCCAGCCTGCGCCTCGGCTGCTGCTGCGCTGTTGTCGCCGGCATACAAGCTATAGCTGCTGCCGGAGTCAAGCTCGGGCGATGAGAAGAAAACAAACGATGCGTCGCAGCTTGCCGCAGCGCTGAACAGATCGCTGCCGCCTGCGGATTTGATGCTCGCTACGTCACCCTTAGAAATAAGCTGGCCGGATGCAGAGAATGTGACATATGCCTGCTCGGCGTTTATGCTAAGCCCCATGCCATTGGACGCGCCGGCAGCGAGCACCGTACCGCCTGAGATGTTCAGCGTTCCGTCGGCATCGAGCGGCTGGTTGTCGGCCCTGTTTGCCGTCCACACGGCGATGATTCCGCCGGAGATATTCAGATCGCCGTTTGAGTCAAAGCCGTCACCCTCACTCGAATAGGCGTTTATCGTGCCGCCCGAGATGTTCATGGCAAAATCATAGCTTCCAAGGTCGGAGTTTGTCGCGTTCAGGCAGTCGTCGGATGACATGATTGAAATGTTGCCGGACAGCACATTCAGCTCGGCTGCCTCAAGTCCTTCATAGCATTCTGCTATGTCTATTGTCGGCCCGTCGGTTCCGTCTGCGCCTATGTTCAGAACAAGATCGCAGTGTACGGCATCATCGGCAGCGGAGATATTTAGTGTGCCGCTTTCAATGTTTAAAAGCTGCTCTGCGTTTATCGCGTCGTTTACCTTAGCTGAGATATTAAGCGTTAGCTCCTTTATAGTGAGCGACGCATCGCCCTCTTCACCGGTCGCGGCACCGGATTTGGTGCCGTTTTTGCCGTTAGCGGTGATGTTTATCGTGCCTGTGCCGCACAGCGTGACGTTCGAGCCGTCCTTGCACTTTATGACTGCGTTTTCGGCGTTTTCATTGTCGGGATACTCGTCGTCGTTGTTCTCGGCAGAATCGCTCAGCGCATTTACTGAGCCGTCGGCCGCGACGATCGTGACCTCGGTGGACTTGTTGCACGATATCGGCGCGGTGTCGGCGCTGTCAAGCTCCAGCCCGTTCAATATAAGCGTGACGCCGGTAGTGCCCTTTTTGACTTCAATGCTGCCGTCGGCACATGAGCCGGACAGCGAGTATGTTCCGGCGCTTTTGATAGCGAGGTGAGTTCCGTCTATTTCATAGCCGTCGCTGCTGCCGGTTGCCTTTATCCCACTGTCGGAGAATGTAAAGGCCGCATCGGCGGAATAGCTTTCGTCGCCAGACTGCGTCTTGTCGCCGCCCTGCGCAGAGCACGCCGCAAGCGACAGTATAAGCAGAACGGCAAGCAGCAGCGACAGAAGTTTTTTGATGTTCATATTGTTTGCCTCCTTCGTTTCGGATGAGCAGATTGTATTACGCCGACCTGAAACGAGCCTGAAGAAAATTTTGCTTTTTCTTTAAGCTTGGTTTCAGGTCGGCAGTTTATTATGAGCGCATACTTTCAACCGGCGAAGGAGGAAAAACCAATGGCGGAGAGCATACAGAGCTGCTTTGAACGCTACGAAAAAAAGTACCGCATAACGCAGGAACAGCAGATGCAGATAATAAACGGCATGCAGACACATATGCAGGCCGATAAGTTCGGCAATTACACCATATGCAATATCTATTACGACACTGACGACTGGCAGCTTGTCCGCGCATCGATAGAAAAGCCAATATATAAGGAAAAGCTCCGTGTCCGCAGCTACGGCGTTCCGGACGAGAACGGAAGGGTTTTTGTTGAGCTAAAAAAGAAGTACGACGGAGTTGTGTATAAGCGCAGGATCACGGCAAGCCCCGAAGCGGCACAGCAGCTTTTAAGCGGTGAAGCTCCGGGCGAGAACTTTGGCCAGATCGGCCGCGAGATCGAGTGGTTCAGGGCGAGTTATGCGGCAAAGCCGAAGGTGTTCATCGGATACGACCGCATGGCTTTCTCCGGCACAGAGCAGCCGGAGCTGAGAATGACATTTGATACCGGCCTGCGCTTTCGCACGGATGAGCTTGATTTGCGCCTCGGTTCTCACGGCGCGCCGCTGCTGCCGCCGGGAGAGGTGCTCATGGAGATAAAAATCCCCGGAGCGTGCCCGATGTGGTTGAGCAGACTTTTGTCGGAAACCGGCGCATTCCCGACATCGTTTTCAAAAATCGGTCATTGCTATAAAAACAGCATCCTCCGAATAGGGGATGCACTTGAGAAAAAGGAGGAATCCGACTGTGCTTGAATCCATAATATCCTCGCAGCTTACGCTGCCTGCATTTTTGATATGCACGTTCACATCAATTGTCCTCGGCGTCGGTATCGCGCTTGTCGGTATGTATCGCTCGCGCTCGAGCCAGAGCTATGCGGTCGCGCTGGCGATACTCCCGGTGGTCGTTCAGCTTGTCATCATGCTCGTAAACGGCAACGTCGGCGCCGGAGTCGCCGTCGCAGGCGCGTTCAGCCTTGTAAGGTTCCGGTCTGTTCCGGGAACCGCGCGCGAGATAGGCGTGCTGTTCATGGCTATGGCCGTCGGCCTTGCAACTGGCATGGGCTTTGTAGGCCTTGCGGTCATATCGTTTGTGATCATCTCGGCCGTCATAATGGCACTGACGACGCTGAACTTCGGCAAGGGCAAAGCCGAAGAGCGCACGCTGAAAATCACCATACCCGAAAATCTTGACTACGAGGGCCTTTTTGACGATGTTTTTGCCGAGTATACCAGGTCAAATTCACTTGTTAAGGTCAAAACCTCAAACATGGGAACGCTTTACGAGCTTGAGTATCGGATCGTTTTAAACAGCGATAATGTGCCGAAGGCATTCCTCGACGCGCTGCGCTGCCGCAACGGAAACCTCAATATCACCTGCGGCCGCGAGATAACAAAGGATGTGCTGTGAAGGATGGATACAGACTATCCTGCCGTATCGTGAGAAATCTCGCGATACGGCTTTTTGCTAAATTGATTTGACTGAATTTGTCGGATGTGCTGAATTTTCGTGAAATCGTTGCGGTAAATGCATGCCGGATGTATGATATTTACATCAAGCGGAGGAATGGCCATGAACATGATAGCTCATATAAGAAAAATGGATAATACTGCCCAGCCGCTTGCGGAGCATTGCCGGACGGTCGGAGCATTATGCGCGAAAGCAGGCAGAAAAATCGGCCTTGAGAAAACAGCGCAGCTGATCGGACTCATGCATGACATGGGCAAAGCAACCGCAGATTTTGCCGCATACCTTATGACGGCTGAAGACGGGGCTGCATCGCCGCACAACCATGCGCCGACCTGGGCAATATACGCATATCGCCGCTGGTTTTTAAAAGCCGGCGCGCGGAAAGAAAAGCTCACGGCTCAAATCGTGTGCCTGTGCATACTCGGCCATCATTCCGGGCTGACAGATTGCCTCAATGAAATGGGTCAGTCGCCGTTTTTGGAATCGATGATGCAGAATGAGGATAAGCTGCGCTATAACGAAGCAGCAGCTTGGTACACTTAAAATGTAGTGCCGCCGGAGCAGCTTGACGAACTTTTTCACGCCGCTTGCAATGAGATAAGTGCTTGCGTAAAAAGAATCGGAGGCCAAACGGACGCTGCTTCGGTGCGTATGTTTGAACTCGGCATGCTCGCAAGGATGCTCCTGAGCATACTTATAGATGCAGACCGTTGGGATTCGGCATGCTTTAACTACAATGCGGATCCGTTCCAAGAGAAAAATGCTCCGGATTGGGCTCGCGCCGAGGAAACGTTTGAAAGCTTTCGCCGAAGAAATCTTTGCGGCGTCGGAGCAATAAATGCCGTTCGCGCAGAAATATCGGATATTTGCTGCGCGGCTGCCGAAGCCGAACGCGGAATATTTACGCTTTCCGTACCCACCGGCGGAGGAAAAACATATTCAAGCCTTCGCTAGGCCCTGAAGCATGCTGCAAAAAACGGTATGCAGCGCATTTTCTATATCATACCGTACAACACGATACTTGACCAAAATGCTGCCGACATTCGCAGCGCGCTCGGCGATTCGGTATCTATTCTCGAACACCACTCGGATGTTGCTATACCGTCGGAAGATGAACAGCTCGAGTATAAAACGCTGACAGAGCGTTGGGATAGTGATGTTATACTTACAAGCCTTGTGCGATTCTTGGATGCGTGCTTCGGAAGCGGCAATACCGATGCACGCAGGCTTCACCGACTTGCCGATTCGGTGCTGGTTTTCGATGAGATACAGTCGCTGCCCAAGCACTGCAAGACACTTTTTGAGCGCGCGGTGACTTTCCTTGCGAGTGCCTGTGGATGCACGATCGTGCTTTGCACTGCGACCCAGCCTGCGCTCAATATATTGCCGCCGCCGACCGAGATCATGCCGGATCCGCAGGCGCTTTATAAGCGACTTGAGAGGGTCAAATATGAGCCGAAGCTCGATAAAGCACTCAAAAATGATGAGGCTGCAGCGCTGATTGCGCAAATGCTGTGCCAAGATTCGGCGCTCACCATAGTCAATACAAAGCGGGTCACGTGGAACGTATATTGTGCCGCGATGGATGCTGCGCGCGCAGCAGGACTCACGCCTGTACTGCCGGATGCCGCGCTTGATGAGCAAGATACGAGCTCTCGCAAAGCAGAGCGGCGATAATGCGGTTTTGTGCATTCATATGAGCACACTTCTGTGTCCTGCCCACAGAAAGCGTTTCCTGCAATGGATAAAGATATGGCTGAGCGAAAACGCACGGGTTTTGTGTGTGTCAACAGCGCTGATCGAGGCTGGTATTAATGTGAGCTTTCCAATTGTAGTGCGCAGCCTTGCCGGAATGCCAAGCATAGTGTAGGCTGCCGGAAGATGCAACAGAAGCATGGAATACGGTTCGGGAGCAGTTTACGTCTGGGAGTTTGCAGAGGAAAAGCTCCGGCGTTTGCCCGATATCCAAAATGGCGGCAATATAACGCGCGCCATTGCTGCGCACGGTGGCAGTGATTTCGGCTCGCTGAGCGTGCTTGACACTTATTTTAAGCGCGAAGAGGACTATATCGGTGCAATAAAGGATTATCCGATCAAATCACTTAACGCATCGTTGTCCGAGCTTCTGGCCGGAAACGAAGAACGTCTGCACGAGTCGAAAACTTTTGGATTAAACAAAGAGCTTGTGCTTAATCAAAGCTTTCGCACGGCGTATGAGCATTTTGCCGCCATTTATCAGAAAACAAAAGCGGTCATTGTGCCGTATGGTGAAGGCAGCAAATTGATAGCCGATCTTTGCGGAGAGCATGATATGCAGAATGAAATGCGCCTTCTGCGCCTTGCGCAGTCCTTCAGCGTGAATTTGTTTGATGCTGCGTTTAACAGGCTTGCCCGCGACGGAGCGATATATGCCGTGCTTTGCAGTTTTGCCGGAGCAGATTTTTGCTCAGGCAAGGCAAAGTTTGCAGAGAATACTTGTTGTATTGTCAAGAGCTTTAACGCAGCATGGGCGAAAATCTGCCCGTCAAAACCGAT
>ERZ824488.2913-NODE-2913-length-13984-cov-7.880896_pt1 | contig 13984 bp, 6 predicted proteins | sample MGYA00519936_ERZ824488 | MGnify/ENA primary metagenome ERZ824488 (study PRJEB31778, sample SAMEA3449153) | human gut metagenome | biome: human gut; feature: human-associated habitat; material: faeces | place: United Kingdom | collected 2010/2012 ... | reverse complement strand
TGTAGAATTGCGTGAGCTGCCTTGCAGCGGAGCAATTCGTAGGCATCAGTTGGGGTCAAAAAGCCGTTCATGCTTGCATGATAAGGCGTTTGAAAAACGGGAGGAAGACAGCTATGGAGAAATATGTGGTTCGATGCTACCAGGGACAGAAGATCCGAAGTGTCTGGAAAGAAAGGGAAGGCAGATGGTTTTTCTCTGTTGTTGATGTTCTGCGGGCACTGGAAGTAAGTGCGAATCCCAGCCGGTACTGGAGCGATTTTAAGCGAAAGCTGCGGCAGAAAACAGAAAAGGAAGAAGCACCTTTCCGCTTTGAGAATATCGTATCGCTGAAACTTCCGGCGGCAGATCAGAAGAATTATAAAACGGACATGCTGGATGAAGAAGGCTTAAAAGAGCTGTTTGCAATTCTGCATATCAGAAAGACAGAAGAATTTCTGAACGTTTTTTTTCATGCGGAAAAGACGGAGAGAACGAGGGGAGCAGCGGGAAAAGCCGAAAACAGCGGGGGGCTGCTTCCTCTTCTGAACAGTTCTTTTGAACCCGGCGATGGAAAAAAGACGGTGGAAAGCTTTTCAGATCCTGACTTTCGAAGGATAGCAGAGGCGGAGCTCTACTATTTTTCCGGTGAAGCGGAGAAGTGCAAGGAGATCACAGAAGACTATCTGGAGGAGGAAGAGATCGGCATACGGCTTTCTGCCTGTCTGATGTATTCCTTTTCCAATTTCACTCTTGGAAATGCAGAGGCGGCACAGATCGGTTTTCAGAAGATACAGGAAACTCTGAAGACTGTCTTTTCCGGAAATGAAAGCAGGGAATTACAGGCCGGCTGTGTTTTTGCAGCCTGTATGACCTGCATTCTGGTCCATCTTCCGACAGATGACCTGCCTCCTCTTCGGGATTATGTCCGGTATTTGCCTGCAGGGCTGCGGATTTTTGCAGCTTATCTTATGGCTCATAAGCTTTATCTCGAAGGAAAATATGAGCGGGCTCTTGGAATTCTGGATGCAATCGTGATCTCGATCAATAAGCCTTATCCGATTCCGGAAATTTATATGAACTGTATGATCTCCATATGCAGGATCAAAAACAAGAATCTGGAGGGAGCGAAGGAAGCATTTCTGACGGCATGGGGGATGGCGAAACCGGATGGGCTTCTGGAGGCTTTTATCGAGCATCATGGTCTTTTACAGGGGATCGTGGAATCCTGTCTGAAAAAAGAAGAACCGGAGGCATATAAAGCACTGACCAAAGGCGTTCTCCGTTTCAGTCGTGGCTGGATGAAGCTTCATAATAAGGAATCCGAGCGGAACATAACGGATGCACTGACACCGCAGGAATTTGCCATTGCCATGCTGGCCTGTCGGGACTGGAGCAACCAGGAGATCGCAGACTGTATGGGCCTTTCGGTCAACACTGTGAAACACATCATTTCCGATATTCTTGCTACCCTGCATGTGAACAGCAGAAAAGAACTGCTGCAGTTTGTAAATAAGTAAAAGACAGAGAAAAGCCGTGATTTTCAGTCTTACGAATATCGTAAAACTGGACCCGTAAACAAAAGACAAAAAGACCAAAAGTGTCTTGCCTGGCAGCCTGGGCGGGGCACTTTTTTCTGCTTTCAAGAGGGTTTCTGGTGGGTAAAAAAAACAATATAATATTCTTAAGAACTGTCAGATAATGGAAAAAGAGAAAAGGGAGGAAGCGATATGAAGAAAAAGCAACGGCAATTTCTGGCTATGCTTCTGGTTCTGGCCATGCTGGTAACGACCATTGGAGGCACAGGAGTGGGCGAAACCTTTGTGCGGGCAGCAGAACTGGAAGAAACAAAGGAAGAAAGCAATAAAAGCGCAGAGACAGAGACGGAGGAAGATCTCCGCACGATGGAGATGGCTGCGAAAGAGCTGAAAGAACAGGCGCAGCTGGAAACCTGGTCGGACGCGAAGGCTTTTCTGGAAAAACTTCTGGGTTTAAGTGCCGAAAGCGATGAGCTGGACTCCTGTTTTGACGGGAAAACAGACGAAAACCTTTCTGAGGCAGACTGGCAGGCGCTCTGCGAAAAGCTCTGGGCGAACCGGGTCTTTTCCGAGGAAGAAGCCGACAGCCTGAATCTGACCAGAGGAGATGCAAATCTTCTCATCATGGCAGAAAAAGCGGCCGTGACCGGTGCGGAGGCAAAGCACATTTCTGTTGCCGGAGGCGGCAAGGTGAAGCTGAAAGAGACGAAAGCAGATTCTATGGGAATTTTCGGCGGCATCAGAACCGAACTTTCCAGCACCAGTCTGGAAAAGCTGACGCTCTTTAGCGGAGAAGAAGCGGAAGATACCCTCCTTCGCCTTTCTCAGGATACGGAAGTTCCGGAGATCCAGGTGGATGGCGGAAAAGAAGTGACCATTGAGGGAAATGCTTCCCTGGGCGTGATCCGGGTAACGAAAGCACCGGAAAAACTTACGGTACGGGCAACTGCTTCTGTGAAAAATGAAAGTCAGGAAGCACTTACGCTTGTGAAGCCTGACGGAAGCGAGATCACACTCAAAGCCGGGCAGCAGGAGGAACTGGTGCTGACCTCTTATCTGGTCACTTTTATGGCAGAAGATGAGGTACTGGAGACTTCTCTCGTAAAACCAGGTGATCCGGTGGAATATCCGGAAGAACTGCCGGAAAAAGAAGGCAAGATTTTTACTTCCTGGTATCAGGACGAGGAATTTACGGAGCCGGCCTCTCAGTTTGAGGCTGTAAACGGTCAGCTGACCTTTTATGCCCGTTATATAAAAGCAGAGGATGCAGTTACGGTCACCTTCGAGACCGCTGGCGGTGATCCTTTAAAACCACTGGCCTTTGCAAAGGGTGAAACGCTTCTGACCAAGCCGGTTTCAGAAATCTCCACAAGAAAAGAAGGGTATACCTTTGGCGGCTGGTGCCGTGATGCGGAGTGTACGGAGAGCTTTTCCTATACGGAGCCACTGGAAGAAAACGTGACATTGTATGCATTTTTTACGTCCGATGAACCGGAGATTTCTGAAAAAGACGGAAGCTCTGTGGACCGGAAGGATTTCGGCTGGCAGGAAGAGGTGCTTCTTACCGCAGAAGAGGGAATGACGCTGGAGGATGTGGAGGCAGCCATCCGTCTGGAGGCAGGATCCGGTGATCTGGAGCCGACGGTCAGTGTAAGAGAGACGGCAAACGGTTTTGCTCTTTCCGGAACCTGTTATGAAAAGGATGGGGAGAAAGGCTTTGAACCCGGTTCCACGGTGAGTGTGACCGTATCTGACGGTGTGCATTTTGCCGGTTATTCGGAAGATGCAGAAACCATGGTACTCTATGTATACAAGGAAGAAGTCGAGGTGGTAGACTTTTCCGATGAGATCGCCTATGAACTCTGGGATCAGGTGACTTCTTATACACCGGTGGTTTCCTATGAGGATAAGGACCAGAGCGAAAACCTGGATGAAGAGGTCGACCAGAGAGATTATGACCCCGGTGAGATCGTACTTCAGACCGACAAAGAGTATAAAAAAGAGGATATCGTAGTCTTTTATGACGGTGAGATCGGCAGAGAGGAGCAGAATATCGAAGCCTATACAGAGGGCTCTTTCGATGGCTACGTTCTTTTTGCAGAGATTCTGACTGCTGAGAAAAAAGAGGATGGGACACATCTGACGTTCGGTTACGCGGATCCCGAAGCCTATCTTTCTGATCTGGATGTTCATGTGACGGAAGATGTGGATGTGGATGAGGAACTAAGCGAGGAAGATCTGGAGCTCCTTTCATCCAAAATCTCCAGTCAGGTGGAAGAAAATGAGGAACTGAAGGCACAGATGCTGGTAGCTGTCATGAGCTCCAGGGAGACGCAGAAGCTCCTGGATGAGATGTACGGAGAAGGCGTATATGCACTGGCAGGTATGAATGCGACGCTCCAGCCGCAGCGCCCCACGGTAAAACTTTCTGTATCCGGAAGTACGGTGACGGCAAATATCACGGTCGGTGCCAAAGCCACGATCAAAAAGGACGGCAAGATACTGATGACGGTGACACCGAAGCTTGCGTTTACCCAGTCTCTGTCGGTACAGACCAATGTAAACGGCGGAAAGATCTGGCTGGATATGTCTGTAACGCTTCGTTCCACGTCGAAGATCGCCCTTACGATCTCTGCCACCACCGGAAAGAGTGCCAGTGTTTTTGAAAAAGCGGCAGAGAGCATGAAAGAGATCGTAAAACCGGAAGGCATCAAAGAGACGGACGATTACGATGCGTATGACCAGTCCGTGCAGGATCTTATGGATGTGATGCAGTCGGTGGTTTCGACCTCACTGTCCTATAATGATCTCTTTACCGTCCGGCTTCTGACACTGAAATTCTCCTTCTACGGCATCATCACCCTTGGCGTGGACCTGGATTTCGTGGGTCAGATCGGTATTCTGGCAACCTTCGGTGTGGAGATCGTCATTACAAACGGCGAACGCATCGGTTTCAAATACAATTTCCTGAAATTCAAGGGAAGCTCTTACACGCAGAAGCTGGAAAGTAACGTGACTACGAACATTTACCTCATTGGTAAAGTCGGCGTCCGTCTGGGGCTCCGTCTGACGATCTCAATCACACTCTGCGGCATCGCAAGTGCCTCGGTGATGGGAAGTCTTTATGCCTACGCGGAGCTTTCAGGTATGTATTTCTTCACGGCGAATCTTTTATCCGGGGCAAATACCAGCCTGGGAGCACTGAATTTTGAGGTCGGTATTGATGTGAGCGTAGACCTTGGCCTTCGGGTAAAACTGATCTTCAAGACCATCAAGAAAAACTGGAATGTTTACAAAGGCCGCTGGCCGCTATGGTCCACTTCGGTATCCAGTAAACTCAGCTATATGAATGCGGAAAAACTGGATCAGATGTGGGAAAGCTCCATAGCCAATGCAGATAAGAAAACCGTGTTTGGATTCCAGAATATTCCTATGAAGACCTGGACACTGATGACCGGTAAATGCCTGGAGAACGAACTCCTCTGTAGTAATAAAGAAGTGAGTCTCAAGATCGAAAATCTTACGGTGAACGGAGAGAAAGTTCCATCCGGCGATCCGAAAAACAAACTGTTCTCCGTTGGCGATCCTTCCAAAGGGCAGAATCAGGGCATGATCTACATGGATGAAAGCATTGCGGCAGAGTACATCTGTGAAAAAGCGGAACTGGATGTGGTGCTGACTTATCAGAACAGCAATGCTTCCGCCATGGTGAAAAAACAGGTGCGCCGTTTCCATCTCTCCAAACAATGCGCCATTTCCACTACGACACAGAAGGTTCAGGTGAAGCTTTATGACTGGTGTGCCCATGCCTGGGGACTGGAAGCAGCAGCCTGGGATAATGCGGTAGTTTACGAGACTTCTTTTGAAGCGTCTCATATGGTGGGAGGTTTAAGCGAGCCGACAGCCACCGGAAAAATGAATCTGAATACGGCGGCATCTGCAGCCATAAAGGCTTATCCGGAAATCCAGGGAATGAATTTCAGCTGGCTGGATCCGTCAGGAAGCAGTTCCATGCAGTACAGTGTTCCCAGGATCAGTAACTTCTGCTATATGACACCGGACAATGGAGTGGTACGTTTCGACGTATTCAAGGAAACAAAAGAGTATGAGGTAACTTATTATCTCTATGTACGCCGGTTTGAAGGTGACGGCAGCATCAATTATCATGTGAAGCTGACCAATCCTCTGCCGGATACGGAATATGCATTTTCCGTTTACCCGCCGCAGAGTGAAACGGCTCTGGATTTTGTACCTGAGGAAGACGGAAGCTGGAAGCTTTCTGCAAAGAGATCTGCTTTTAATGGAGAAAAGCAGCCGCTCCTTATGACAGTGGACGGGGCAGAACCGGTAAAAACAGGCTTTTTCCTCACCGGCCGGGAACAGGAAACGGACGTCCGCTATGAGATCACCCTCGGGGATCCGAAGCTGGAGGTAGAGCTTGGAGAAGGCATCCGTTCCATGAACTTTGAGGACGGATCCATCGTGACAGAAACAGGCATCCGGCCGGGAACGGAAGTCCGCCTGAAGATCGCACTGGAGGAAGGCTACACCGGTGTGGAAGTGCAGTGCGAAGATCCGGATATCCAGTTCCGGACAGAAGAAGACAACACCGTAGTCTTTTCCATGCCGACGTATGATCTGAAGCTACGGCTCCGTTCTTATCAATATCGGACACTGACGTTCCTGTATAATTACGGCTCCTATGGAACCTATAAAACGGTAAGCGTGCGGGAAGACGGAAAAACAGAAGAACCACCGGCACCGTTTGTTGACGGTCTGACTTTCCGCGGCTGGAAAGAAAAAGAGGATGGTTCGGGAGACTCCTTTGTTTTCGGCGGAAATCTGGTGACGGATCAGATCCTCTATGCGGACTGGACCTGTGATGTGACTGTTGATTTCGGAGCAGTGAAGGGGCAGGCACTTTATCTGGACGGAGAAGAGACCAGACAGGTATTCGAAGGAGACGGGGAAGAATATTACCGCTTCACATATTCCACCAGACGGGTGGGAGAAAAAGTCCTGGATATCCTGGTTCCGGATTACCCCGGTTATGAATTTACCGGCTGGTATACAAATGCGGAAGCAGAAGGAGAGCCGGCAGATACGGAAAACCTGACGCTGACCGGCGGACTGATCCTTTACGCAGGCTGGATCAAACTGATCCCTGTGACCTTTGAACGGAACGCTCCTGCAGAAAATCCGGAGGAAGGAAGTTATGCAAACACGGTTGTGCAGGAGGGCGCTCTTCTGACAGAGCTTCCGGAAAATCCGGTGAGAGACCATTATGAGTTTACCGGCTGGTATAAAGACCGGGGAGGAAAAGAAGCGTTTGATCCGGCAGCAGAGACGATCAGCGAAGAACTGATCCTTTATGCAGGCTGGAAAGCAGTGACCTATTCCATCGCCTATGAAATGAACGGAGTGGAAAAACCTGCTGAGAATCCGGAAAGCTATACGACAGAAGATACCATTATCCTGAAAAATCCGGAGCGGGAAGGCTATGAGTTTACCGGCTGGACCGGAACGGGTCTTACCGAGGCGGTGAAAACCGTTGAGATTCCGGCTGGTTCTTCCGGAGAGAGGCAGTATACGGCCCATTGGAAGGCCATCACCTACAAGCTTTCTTATAATCTGGTCCGCGGAACCCTCGCGGAGCCAAACCCGGAGAGCTACACGATTGAGAGCGACGAGATTACCCTAAAAAATCCGGTTCTGGAAAAGTATGAATTTACCGGCTGGATCGGAACCGGCCTTACGGAACCTACCATGGAAGTGAAGATTCCGAAGGGCTCTATGGGAGACAGAAGCTATCAGGCAACCTGGAAGACGGATGATCCGTCAGAGAAGATTGCGGATATGGCGCTGGAAGCAGTCAGCGGTGGCTTTGAGAGCCGGATTGAGGATCTTCCGGAGCTTGGAGAAGAAGCGGGACTGGATGAAAGAGTACTGGAAGCAGTGAGAGAAGCTTTGCAGACCGGTCTGAATCAGGATGAGCGGATCAGTGCCTACCTGAATGCGATTTCCATGACTGTGGTTCAGGAAGAAGAGCCGGAGATGGAAGACAGATTCTATCGTTATCTTTATCGTGTCACTGTGACCTACAAAGACGATGCAGGAACCGAGTATGTAAGAGAAAACACCGCTTATGAGGCATGGATCTCCAAAAATCAGCCGGAAGTGACCCTGGCTCCCACAGCGGGCAGTCTTACCTATGGGCAGAGTCTCAAAGACAGTACCCTGACCGGAGGCTGCGTAAAATATGGAGAGGTCGAAGTGCCCGGCACCTTCTCCTGGCAGGATGAGACCATCATCCCCTGGGGCGGAGACAACGGAAGCGTGATCTACTGGGTGATCTTTACACCGGATGAAGAGGCAGCGAAGCTTTATGCTCCCTGCGAAATCGAGGTGTCCGTACAGACCCAGATCGGCGTAAACGTAGAATTTACCGCCGACTCCAGAGACTATGTCAAAGACAGCACGGCAGCCACAGGAACCTACCGGCTGGTAGATGCGGACCGCGGAATCGTCTATGAAGAGCTGAAGCTCACCGGCGGCCAGATGGAATTCTCTCAGAGCGTTCCGGGCAAAGAGTTACAGGTTGTTTTCGCCGGCTATCAGCTGGAAAATGATGAGGACGGACTTTACATTCTTCTGAATGAGAGTGCGAAATCAGAGGCTGAGATCCGCTGGATCCAGCCGGTACTGGAAACAGCGCCGACTGTAAATGGAACCGTGACCGGCGGTACTGCACTGAGAGATGTGGAAGTGACCGGCGGAAGAGCCGTTTACAAAGTTGCAGCCAACGCTTATCAGGAAGCAGCCGGAACCTGGACCTGGGATACGCCGGGCCACACGCTTTCCGGTGAAGGTGAGCAGGAATTTACCCTGACCTTCGTTCCGGAGGATGAGGACGGTTTCCGAAGGATCACCGGAATCGAGGTGAAACTGACCGTGACGAAACGGGAAGTGGAGATTCCACTGATTGCCGGCTTAACCTACGATGGAAGCCTGCAGAAACCGGTCGTAAATGAGACAGCGGACTACGAAGTGACGGAAAACAACGGTGGCATCAGCGCCGGAACCTACACTGTGACACTGCGGCTCAAATATCCGGAATACATGGTCTGGAAAGAGTCAGGATTAGCTACGGACGGAAGTCAGGCTACGGTGAGCAGCGAGGATCCGGCAGTGGCAGTTGTCAGCTATCAGATCAGGAAGGCTGACCTCACTGTGTCAGCCAACCCCGCCGGAAATGGCATTCAGGTCCAGAAGCTTGGTTATGGACAGGAGATGACAGAAGGGGAAAAGGAGACGCGCACCGTCAATGGAAAAGTCGTGGATTTCCGCCTCAGCGCCCAGGATATGATCAGTGGCGTCGTTGTTTCCTATGAAAGAAATGGCAGCAGCATTCCCGTCACCGGTAAATGGAAATGGATGCTGACAGATGAAAAAGGCGAACCCTATAACAGCCAGCCGATGCAGGTCGGTACCTGGCAGATAGAAGCAGAATTCATTCCGGAGGAAAACCAGAGAGGAAACTTAAATCCTGTGAGCTATCGTTTCCAGGTGAAAGTGGAAAAGGCAGTGCCGGATGCGAGCAGTTGTGCGTTTGAGACAATTTATGTCATCGGGCTTGGTGCACTGAATGTTCCTCTGACGCTGTGTAAGCTGGATCAGCCGCAGCCGGTAAATCCAAACAACGGTGAAACCGTAAACGGAGTCTGGAATTGGGAAGATCCGGAAATGATTCTGAATAGTCGGAGCTACAATGTGACCTTTACTCCGACGGATAGCAAAAATTATAAGACGGTAAATTCCAGTGCGGAGGTAAAAGCAAAAGATGCACTACCATTGACCGCGTATGTCAAATACGGCAGTGATGGAACATTCACAGCAAGGACGGCAGTCAGTATTTGGGGAACGACCCGGAAACGCAGCATTTTGGTTGGTGTATCGGAACAGGAAAATATGACATTTTCAAAGGTGGAGATCTCGATGGGCAATGAAACTGCAAGCTGCCGGGTAGATGCATCGGGAAATTACGTCTATACGAATTCTGGTTTTATGACAGTGATCTATCACAGTTCCTTGAAGATCGTGGAGATTGTAATGGAGCGGGCTTTGACAGCAGAACCAACGATTGATGTTTACATGACACAAACGACAGGTACACAGTCTTTGGAGGCGGATGAAACGAAAACCGCAGCAGTAAGCACGACATCGAGAAAAGGGAAAAAGGCAAGAAGAAAACCGGAAAAAACAGCAGAAAGTGAATCCGAAACGGCAGCAGCAGAAACCGAAGCTGTGACGGAACCGCAGACGGAAGCTCCGGAACCATCCACCGAAGAAGTGACAGAACCCACAACAGAACCTGTTACGGAGAAGACTACAGAAGCGGGAACGGAAGCGCCGGAGCCGGAAAAACAGACCGAGACACCGGCGACGGAAGAAACCACAGAAGCTGCAGAACCGGCTACAGAATCCCAGACTGCGGCACCAGAACCTGCATCGGAGCCATCTACAGAACCCCAGACGGAGAAACAGACAGAAACAGCAGCACCGGAGCCATCCACGGAACCCCAGACAGAAGCGGCTGCAGAACCCCAGACAGAAGCAATCTTACCAGAACCGGCTACAGAACCAATGACCGAAGCGCCGGAACCGGCTACGGAAGCGCAGACAGAATTGGCGTCAGAACTGCAGAGCGAATCCCTCCAGACAGAAGCAATGAATACGGAAGGGGCTGAAATGCCCCTTCCGGAGGAAGGATGACAGCCGCACCGCAGGCTCCGGTGGTCTGTATTCTGGATTCCGGGACGAATGAAGCCGGGGCCGAGGGCTGGAATTATCTGGCCGGAAACGAGGATCTGACGGATGAAGCCGGCCATGGAGACCTGATCTATCAGCTTCTGGAATCGGAAACTCCGAATGCCAGACTCATCATGCTGAAATGTTTTGAGTCAGCAGAAGAAACAGAAGAAAAAAAGGGAACAGAGACCATCACGCAGGCGCTCTATGATGCAGTGGATCTCTGGCAGGCAGATGTGATCAGCATCAGCTGGACACGGAACGAAGAAAGCGAAGAACTTTACGAAGCGGTCTGCTACGCCAGGGAAAACGGCGCCGTTCTTGTGGCGGCAGCAGGAAATCTAAGCCTTTCCACACCCTTAGGCAGTCTGGTCTATCCGGCAGCCTGGGAAGAGGTCATTGGTGTGGGCGGGGCAGATACTGATGAAAAGGGGGAGCCTGTAAGCTCTCTCTGGTATCTTAAGAGCGAGGCGGTATTTGTCAGTGCAGATGGAAATTATGAAGGGGAAAAGGGTTCCTCTTTTGCAGTCCCAAGGGTTTCAGGAAAAATCGCAGAATATCTCTTTCAAAAGCCGGAGGCCTCCGAGGCAGAAATTAGGGAATGGCTGAAGGACACTGTAATTGATGCGGGGGAGGAAGGTTACGACCCGGTATTTGGCTGGGGTTTTTTGAAAACGGACAACGAGTGATTTATCTACGAAAAGCAGCTGAGGCTGCCGGACAAAGTTTCCGGCGCTTCAGCTGTTTTTTCGTTCTTCCCGATATACGCTCGGCGTCTTCCCGATCAGCTCCCGGAACTGCTTTGTAAAATAGCTGGGGCTGGAAAAACCGCAGGAGAGAGCGATATCCGTTACGGGAAGGTCAGTGGAAATAAGCTTTTCGGCTGCCAGGAGCAGCCGTTTCTCCTGAAGATATTCCATGGGCGTACAATGAAAATACTGACGGAAAAGCCGCTGGCAGACACGGGGACAGACGTTGATGACAGCAGCGATTTCTTTGATGGAAAGGTTACGTTCGAGATTGGCGTCGATCCAGGGCAGCAGCTGTTTGACCCGGGTGTCCTGAAGGGAGGAAGGTCGGCTGTGGGGAAGCATTTCCGACTGCTGGCCGATGAGGAGCAGCATCCGGGAAACAGCGGCGCGGACCTCAAACTCATATCCTGTCTCTTCATTTGCACAGGCAGAAAAGGCCGCGTCAAAATCCCGGAAAAATGCCGGATGTTCAGTAGGATGTTCAAATTTTAAATAAGCGGGGCCGTTTTCCAGAAGGGGACGGATGTAGCGGGTGTCAAAAATGCTTCCCGGCGTGCCGGAGACGATCCCCGCGTCGAAGACGAAGGAACGGTAACGGCAGGGGGAGGGCACGAGGCAGGCGAAGGAATGGAGGATTCCCGTGTTGATAAAGCAGCCTTCTCCTGGAACCACCTCGAAGGTTTCACTGCCGGCACCGATCCGGACCCGGCCTTCCAGAAGGATAAAAATTTCCAGCTCCCGGTGCCAGTGGGAGGGAATCAGGCTGGCGGCATAGCTGTGGATATTTCCCTCATTGGCGATGAAATCAAAGGGAGAATGTTCCAGTTCGTTGATCTCCTTTTTATCCGGATTCATGGGAACGAAAGAACGGTTATGGATCATAGGTATCTCCTTTCTGAAAAGTCGTTTTTCTTATAGTATAGGACGCTTTTGTAAAAGCGGCAAGGCATACTTTTCGCTATACTCATAGCAAAATAATCGAAAAGAGGAGATCACTATGAAAAACACAAAACCGACGGGAAGGACGCTGGACATGACAAAGGGAAGCCCCATGAAGCTGCTTTTCACCTTTGCCCTGCCACTGTTTCTGGGAAACCTCCTGCAGCAGTTTTACAATCTGGCGGACACTTCCATCGCAGGCCATCTGCTGGGCGATGCGGCCCTGGCCCAGATCGGAGCCACCTCGGCGCTTTACAGCCTCATCACAAACTTTGCCTTCGGACTTAACAACGGCCTGGCTCTCAACGTGAGCCGAAGCTTCGGAGCCGGTGACAAGAAAGAGATGAAACGTTCCGTCTGCTGGATGGTGACGCTGGCTTTCATCTCAGCTCTGGTGATGACTGTCGGTTTTCTGATGTTTCGAAAGCCTCTTCTCACGGTCATGCAGACGCCGGAGGATGTGCTGGACGGCGCTTTGAGCTATTTTACCGTCATTCTGGCAGGCATTCCCCTGACTATGGCCTACAATCTGGAGTCGGCCCTTCTCCAGTCCATGGGAAACAGCGTGACACCTTTGGGCTTTCTTTTATTCAGCAGTATTCTCAACGTGATTCTGGATTTCTTTTTCATCGGAAATCCTCTGAATTTGGGCGTGCAGGGAGCCGCAGCGGCGACGGTGCTCTCCCAGGGACTCAGCGCGGCACTTGGCTTTTTATACATTCTGAAAAATTACCCGGAAATCCGTTTTGGCAGGAAAGACTGGAAGGTTCCGGGAAAATTTGTCACAGAAATGTTCTGGACGGGACTCAGCATGGCCCTTATGAGCGCGATCTATAACCTGGGAAGCGTGATTCTCCAGAGCAGCATCAATGCCCTCGGAAGCGTTTATATCGCAGCTCAGGTGGGCGGTAGAAAGCTGGCGGAATTTTTCTACATCCCGGGCATTGCCCTTGGAACCAGCGCAGCTACCTTTTCCAGTCAGAACTTTGGAGCCGGAGAGCGCGCCCGGATCGCAAAAGGCGCCAGGAGCGGCATTTTCATGTATTTCTGCTGGTGGCTGGTGGCCCTGGTTTTTGTGATTTTCCTGGCCCCCACAGCGGTAAAATTCATCACCGGCAGCAGCAATCCGGAGGTAATCAAAAACGGAGTCCTCTATTTAAGAATCAGTATTCCAATGATTCCCCCCATGGCAATCCTGGTGATCTTAAGAAATATTCTCCAGGGCATGCGCCGGCCGGGAATGCCCCTTTTCTGCAGCTGTCTGGAGCTGATCGGAAAGGTGATTTTCGCCCTCTGGCTCGTTCCGGCCTTCGGCTACCTCGCCGTCTGCATCTGCGAGCCAGTCACCTGGGTGATCTGCTGCGTGGTCATTGCGGTGGCTGTCTTTGCCATCCGCGGTGAATTTATGGACCGCCATATATAAAAGCTAGCTGTTCCGCGCCTGTGGCGCTCCCACAGCTGCCGACCGCATTCGTAATCCAGGCTATCGCCCTACTTACTCATACGGTCTAGCCTGCACAATAACCATGAATTTGCTCATGCAAGTATGACTCATCCATGGCTGCCGTCCGGGACTTTTATAGTAAATTTGTATAGGTTTTTTGACAGGTTTGTTGTATAATGGCAATAAGGAAAAGAAAGGGGGACCTAACTATTATGAAAAAGAAATTAGTCCTTGCATTTTTACTCGCAGGAACACTGTCCATGAGTTCCGTTGCTTACGCTTCCGAGGGAGGACAGACCCTGGGAGAGGTCACAAAAGAAAACGTTGAAGCTCCGGAGGCAGTTGCCGCAGAGACAGAAAGCTCCGGGCCGGTGACGATGGAGAGCGTGGAGGAGACGACGGAAGAAGCGGCTGTGGAAACTACTGAGGAGACGCCGGAGGATGCCACCGAGGAGACTGTTGAGGTTGCCTCGGGAGTATCCCAAAGTTTGTGTAAACCTCCAAACTGATGTAAGATAGAATTACTC
>ERZ824488.2912-NODE-2912-length-13987-cov-6.159991_pt1 | contig 13987 bp, 11 predicted proteins | sample MGYA00519936_ERZ824488 | MGnify/ENA primary metagenome ERZ824488 (study PRJEB31778, sample SAMEA3449153) | human gut metagenome | biome: human gut; feature: human-associated habitat; material: faeces | place: United Kingdom | collected 2010/2012 ... | reverse complement strand
ATTCTTTTTTTATTTATTCTTTGTTGCTTGAGAACTTTCCTATAAGATAAAAAAAGAAGTTACTCTCTAACTTCTTCAAATCTATACTCTTGTAAAACTTCAGGATACTTTTCTTTATCTACCTTATCATAAAACATATTTAAAGGTCTAATCCAAATTTCATTAGTACCAAGATGCTTATAAACTACCATGTCCTCTAAAGTTTCAGAATGTTTACCAATTTCTAAAATTTCAATTACATGTCCTTTAAAATGTTTAAGCTTCATTCCTTTAGCTATTTTAAAATGTTCCAATTACATAGCATCCTTTCTTGAAAAGTTAAGTCTTCCTTTATTATCTGTTCCAATAGCTTTAACAACTATCTCATCTCCAACTTTTACTACATCTTCACATTTCTTAACTCTTTCTTTAGCAAGTTTTGAGATATGAACAAAACCTTCACATCCTGGCCATACTTCTACAAAACAACCAGCTTCAATTATTTTTACAACTTTAACAGTATAAATTTCTCCCTCTTCTACCTCTCTTACAGCGTCTTCAATTAAAGCCATTGCTTTATCAATAACAGCATAGTCACTATGATATAAAATAACTCTACCATCATCTTCTATATCAATTTTAACAGCATTTTTATCATTAACACTTATTACACCACTAGCATCTTGAATAATTTTAGTAATAACTTCTCCGCCTTTACCAATAACATCTTTAATTTTTTCTTCCTTAATTTTCATTTGTTTAATTTTTGGTGCATATTTAGAAAGTTCTTCTCTTGGCTTATCAATAGCGGTTTTCATATTATCTAAAATTTCCATTCTAGCCTTTTTAGCTTGTTGTAAAGCCTCTCCTAAAATTTCTTTTGTAATTCCTTTTATCTTAATATCCATTTGAAGTGCACAAATACCATTTTTAGTTCCTGCTACTTTGAAATCCATATCTCCAAAATGGTCTTCTGCTCCTTGAATATCAGTAAGAATTGTATATTTATCACCATTAGTAATAAGTCCCATAGCAATACCTGCAACCATATCTTTAAGAGGTACTCCTGCCGCCATTAAACTCATACATCCAGCACAAATACTTGCTTGTGATGATGAACCATTACTTTCTAATACTTCAGATACCACTCTAATTGTATACGGAAATTCTTCTTCACTAGGCATTACTCTAAGTAAAGCCTTTTCTCCTAAAGCACCATGACCAATTTCTCTTCTTCCAGGAGCTCCATATCTACCTGTTTCTCCAACACTAAATTGTGGAAAATTGTAATGATGCATAAATCTTTTTCCTTCTTCATCGCTAAGTCCATCTAAAATTTGATATTCATTTAAAGACCCTAAAGTTGTAACACTAAGAACTTGTGTTTGACCTCTCGTAAACATAGCAGAACCATGTGTTCTAGGTAAAATATCAACTTGTGAAGAAAGTGGTCTAATTTCATTTACTCTTCTACCATCTGGTCTTATTTTTTCATCAGTTATAAGTCTTCTTATTTCTTCATACTCAATAGTTTCCAAAACTTCATTAACTTGATTAATAACACTATCAATATCTGCAGAATCTTTATAAAGTTCTTTAAAAGTTTCTCTAACTTCTTCTTTTAATTCGTCTATTCTCTCTTGTCTTTCTAACTTTTCTGGAATTTGAATAGCATTAACCATTCTAACAGTAATTAAATCTCTAACTTTTCCATTTATTTCCTCATCGACTTTTATAATTGGATAATCTTTCTTAGGTACTCCTACTTCTTCAACTATTTTTTCCTCAAAATCGATAAGTTCTTTTATAGCGTCATGACCAAACATTAAAGCCTCTAACATATCTTCTTCAGAAACCTCTTGAGCACTTGATTCTACCATATTAATAGCTTCTTTTGTACCTGCCACTGTTAAATAAATATCACTTTCTTCTTGTTCTTCAGGTGTAGGATTAATTATAAATTCTCCATTTATTCTTCCTACTACTATCGAAGCAACTGGTCCCATAAATGGTAAATCACTAATAGAAAGTGCTAAACTTGATCCAAAAAGTGCTGCCATTTCTGGTGAATTATCTGTATCAACTGATAATACCTCATTTACAATTTGTACTTCATTTTTAAATCCTTCTGGAAAAAGTGGTCTAATAGGTCTATCAATAAGTCTTGCCGCAAGTGTAGCATTTTCAGTTGGTCTTCCTTCTCTCTTTATGAAACCACCAGGAATTTTCCCAACTGAATACTGCTTTTCTTGATATAAAACCATAAGTGGAAAAAAATCTCCAGTTGAAGGTTCTTTCTTATTTACAACTGCTGTTAAAACTACAGTATCACCATATCTTACTAGACATGAACTAGAAGCTTGCTTAGCCATTTCTCCAATTTCTACGACTAACTCTCTTCCTCTAAAATCTAATTTAAATACTTTCTTCATCTATTATTTCTTCCTTCCTCTAATAAAATTCCTAAATAAAAAGACACTAAAAAATAAGCGCCTATCTATTTTCTTAAACCTAATTTTTTAATAACATCACGATATCTTGTAATATCTTTTTTCTTCAAGTAATTAAGTAAACTTCTTCTTTGTCCTACTTTCTTAAGCATTCCTCTTCTTGAATGATAATCATGTTTATGTTCTTTCAAATGCTCAGTTAAAACAAGAATTTCTTCAGTAAGAATTGCAATTTGAACTTCAGCAGAACCAGTATCTTTTTCATCCTTAGCAAATCTTTTGATGATTTCTTCTTTTTTTTCTTTACTTAATGCCATTATTTACCTCCTTATAAAATTCACTGCAACCTAGTATAGATGAGGTTTTTAAATCTAACCACGATGCAGAACACATATAATATACTATATCTTACTATAAAAATCAAGTAAAATTCTTATTTTTTTACAAACAAAAAAAGAAAAAGAATCTTTTTCTAATTTTGATTTATACAATTTGTTCCTTTACAATCTCCTGTTCCATCTTGTTTTCTTATTTGATCACCATTTCCTTGACCTTGACCAGAACTACTTCCATTTCCTTGACCTTGACCAGAACCACTTCCATTTCCTTGACCTTGACTAGAGCCATTTCCATTTCCTTGACCTTTACCACCAGTAATACTATCATAATCACTAATATACTTAGCAATTTCTTTAGCAGGTAAATAAATCAAATCTTCAAACTCTAAATCAGGATTTTCTTCTAAAGCTCTTTTTACAAATAAAATTTTAGCTTCACTAACTCCATATTCATTAGCTTTTTGAGCATCTTCAACAGTTAACTCTTCATCTACAATTAAAGCTCTTATTCCCCTTGCATTTAAATTTTTATTAACACTATTATTAACTTTATTTTTTATACTATTTGAAGCTTTCTTATTATCACAATATGTTGAAAGTAAAATTGTATTATCACTATCTTCCTCATTAATATAACCAAGTTCTATAGCCTTGTCTATAATCTTGTTAGTAGCATCATCTACTTCCATACCTACTAAATCTAAATCCTCAGTTAATTTTTTAGCATCATCATTTAAATTATCAACTTCTTTAACAGTATCTTTGCTATTAACCCCAAGCATAACACTAGGATTAATATCAATAGATAAATAACTAACAACTTTATTACTGTTATAAAAATTAAACCCAAAAGCTCCTGCTAATAAAAGAATAAATAAACAAACTGGTGCTAGAACATAAAAACTCCTAAAAGATAATCTTTTTTCTTTTTTTTCTTGAACCTTTTCCTCTTTTTTTACTTTTTCCATAATCTTATTATAATTTTCCTCCTTATTAAACTTACTATCAAAGTAAGTTTTTAAATTACTATTTTTATTCATTATATCATCTCCTTTTTAAGCACATCTTTTAATTCACTTAAAGTTCTATACAAAATATTTTTTGTCTTACTTAAAGATATATCAAGCTCTTTAGCTATATCTTTTATGCTTAATTCATCATGATAAAATAAATAAAACACTTTAAAAACTAAAACATTCTTTTCTTTCAAATACTTAAATATCGTATCAAATTGTTCTTTTTTTAGTAATGACTCTTCTAAATTAAAATTATCCCCAATATTTTGAATATTATTACTATCATCAAACAAAACTTGAAATTCATCTTTTTTATATTTTGTCCTATAGTGTTTTCTTATAATGTTTTTGCAAATTCCTATCAAGTACTTATTATAATCTTTAATTTCTTTTTTTTCATTTAGCTTATTATAAAATTCAAAATAAGTATCCTGAATAATATCATTAACATCATCAATATTAGAACATTTACATATCACATATTTAAGTAAATTATCATAAGTATCATTATATACTTTATCAAATAAACTAAAGGCTTTTTGTTCGAACATTTTATCACCCTCACACATATAGTGTCATTTTTTATCAAAAAAGTTTCAAATATATAAAAATTTTTATTAACGTCTTATTTTTGGATTTTTTATTATTAACTTTTCCACATCATTAGCAGTTATTTTTTCAAAAGCATTAAAAAGCTTAATATCTGCAGTCCACTTTCTAAATCCTTGTGTTATAAATAAGTAACCTCTTCCAAAATCATGAACTCCCCGGCAAACTATACCAGGAAAAGGTTTTCTAAGTGGAGTAAAAAATAATCCTGCATTAGTATTACCTAAAAATCTATCTAATTTTTTAGGTAAATACCCATCATGCCAATGTCCTGCTATTACTAAATCTGTTTTATCTAAATCTATAAAATCCTCTGGAGGAAGATGTGAAAGTAAAATATTATAATCAGCTTCTGCCATTCTAAGACCACTTTTTAAATAATCATCTCTAATTATTTCTTTACCCTTTCGACTGCCATATTTTAAATAATACTCTAGCCTAGGATTAAATCCAAAAAATACTATATTACCAAAATTAACTTTTTCATTATTTAAAAAATAAATATTTTTAAATTTATTTAAACTATCCATATATTTTAAAATATTACTTTCATCATCCCTATTAAATTTAGTATTAAAATTTGCAATCTCATGATTACCTGGGATAATTATAACCGGAGCTATCTCTCCCATTTCCTTAATTAAACTTTCAAAAAACTCTCTTTCTTTTGCATTATTCAAAAATTTCTTGGTTTCGATTAAATCTCCAGGAATAACAATAAAATCTGGTTTTGTTTCAATAACATGACACACTAACATTTTAAATATTTGCTTATCAACATTTTCATGATAATGCAAATCTCCCACTGTAAGTATATTTAACTCTTTATCACTTTTATAATGATAACTAGTTAACATATACTCTTCTTCAAAAAACTTTTTTTGTATTTTATAATTAATATCTTTACTTTTCATAATATCACCTTCAATACCAAAAAGTCTAAATAAAATCAAAAGTAATACTAAATTATTTAATCTATTCTTTACTTCTTTCTTCTTCCTCTAACACAGTATAAGCTATCTTTCCTACCAAAGTTTTAGGAAGTTCTTTTTTAAATTCAAATTCACGAGGCATAGCATATTTAGCAATGTACTTTTTACAATGCTCTTTTATTTCCTCTTCTACCTCATCACTAATTTTAACCTCTTTCTTTAAAACTACATATGCTTTTACTCTTTGACCTCTATAAGAATCTGGAACACCAATTACACTACAAGAAGCAACATACTCATGTTTATTTATAATATTCTCAATATAAGATGGATAAACATTATAACCTGATGTTATAATTATTCTTTTAATCCTAGATTTAAAATAGATATATCCATCTTCATCCATTGAACCTACATCTCCAGTATGAAGCCATATTTTTCCATCCTTATGACGTTTCAAGGTGTTATTTGTTTCTTCTTCCTCATTCAAATATCCTATCATAACTGAAGGACCACTTATACATATTTCTCCATCTTGATTTGCTTTTAATTCCTTAGTTGTTCCTATTTCTACTATTTTATAAACAACATCAGGAAAAGGTATTCCTATACTATTAGGTCTATGTCCATCCAGGGGGCAAACACATGTAGCAGCAACTGCTTCAGTAAGACCATATCCTATCCTAATTTTAGCTTTACTTCCATACTTAGCAAAAAATTCATTATACTTAGTAAAATTTTCTTCATCCATCATATCTCCACCAGATACAATAGTTGTAACAGAAGAAAAATCTCCTTCTTTTATCTTCTTATTTTTAGTAATAGCTTCAAATAATGTCGGAACCCCAACTAAAAAGTTAGGACGAGTTTTTCTAATAAGTTTTACAAGTTTTTTAACCTCAAGTTTAGGTACTAAAATACCCTTTCCACCAATAGTAAAACACGTATGAATACAAACTCCTAACCCAAATCCATGAAAAATAGGCATTATAGAAAGTATAGAATCCCCTGCTTTAACAGGAGCACACATAAAATAAGCTTGTTTTGCTAAAGCATTAAAATTACGATTAGAAAGAAGTATTCCCTTAGGAACTCCAGAAGTACCTCCACTATAAAGAATAACTGCTGGATCATCTCCCTTACTGCAAGACCATACATCTTCATAATAATTATTACCCTTTTGAATCATTCTTTTATACGATAAAACTTCTCTGTTTTTAAATGCTTTTAAAAATACTGCTTCTATACTTTTTATAGCTTTAGTAAGATCTGTATTAAAAATAGAATATAAAATTTTCTTAACACCTTTTAAATCATCACCAGCTGATCCAATAATCACTTTCGTAACTTTAGTATTGTTTATTATATTAATAACTTTTTTATAATTCATATCTAAAGTAAGTATAACTGTAGAGTTACTCTTATTAAGATACATTTCTATTTCTTTTTCACTAGATAAAGGATGAATCATATTAGCAATAGCTCCAACCATGTTAATAGCATAAAACATAATAATCGCCTGAGGTGTGTTAGGCATGCAAATACTAACAACATCTCCTTCCTTTACCCCTAAAATTTTAAGCCCTCGTGCACAAGCTTCTATTTCTTCCATAAACTCTTTATAAGTACACTTATTATTAAAATATTGATAAGCATAATTATGAGGATATTTAATAGCAGTACTAGCAACCATCTCAACCATTGAACAATCTGGATATTCTAGGCTCTTAGGAACATCTCCATAAAATTTAAACCAAGGATAATCATTTTTCTTCCCTAATCTTATCATCACATCTTCCCTCCAACAACTTTGGATTTTTAAATATAACTTCAATAAGTTTAACAGATTTTATAAAATAATAACCATCAGCAATTCTTTCATCTAAAGTTATACCAAAATCACAAAAATCTCTTATTTCTTTTTTCCCCTCTTCATTAACAATTTCTCTTTTATAAATTTTTCCTATCGTCACAATAACAGAATTAGTTCCAAAATCAGTAATATTATGATATATAGCATCTTTACAGCCAATACTTCCTATATTTGATAAAATGACACTACTATAATAAAGTATTTCCTTAGTCATAGATCTAGGAACTAAATCATGTTTATCTAAAAATTTAAAAATACTAACTACAAACCCTCTTACAGGTCTTGGCATTTTTCCTATTTTAGCCACTAAATCATCTGTTCCACTACCTTTGTTACTTCGAACTGTTTGCACTTTTTTACTCATTCTTTCACTAATTGAAAAAATATTATCATCTTTATTTACTTTAAAAATTTGCATAAATTCTTTAGCATCATCATTAAACTGAGTTTTTTGAGCAAAAGCTAACAATACTTCATTTCGTTCATAAAAATGTCCATTAACAATAAATCTATTAAGATAAGGTCTATTATAAAAAACCTTTGCAACTGCAGTACTAAAAGCATGAAAATAAGTAATATGTTCCTTTTCTTTATCAAATTTGTTTATATATTTAACTAGTTCCGTTACATCAATAGAGTAATTTATATATACTTCACTTTCGCTTCTTTTTTTCTTAATATGGTACATAATATAATTCATACCATTAAGATCTTTTAATCTTTTACCATCTCTTCTGTCACCAAATTTTTTCATTACTACAACTCCTTACGATTTATAAATTTTATTGTCTCCATAACTGTTTTTTCAAGTGAATCAGCATACTCTCTTCCTAGTTTTTCTTTGTATAAATAATCTAATAATTCACATCTAAAAGCTTCATTAGGTCTACCATAAATCATATTTCCTTTATTAAGTAAATAACCGAACTCCACATTACTAGAAAGTCCAAGCATATCAGAACTTCTAGGTATCCACATCATAACGACATCCGAATCCATTAAAGCTTTTAAATCCCATTTAATTTCTTCATAATTATTCTCATTTTCATAATAAGGTTTATTCATTTCCTCCGGTATTACCAATGTTCCATCAAAACCATGTTTTAAAAATAATTCTATAGCTTCACCTCTCCATGACAATACGTCCTTATCTCTAGGAGTTGGCCCCGCTAAAAAAATAGATTTTTTAAGCTTTTGATAACTATCACCTGAATAAACTAAATCCATAAAATACCTCCACAACTATTATAGCACTGTTTAAGAAAAATAGGAACATAACAATTCTTTTATTGAAAAAAGAGAAAAAACCTCACTTTACTTTAAATATAATACATGTTATATTTATAGTGAAAGATAAAAATATGAATGGTGTGATGTTTGTGAATAATCCATTAGAAATATTAAAAAGTAAATATAAATTTAGACAGGCCTTAAAAATTGCTAAAGATTTATCCAGTAATAAAGGTAATTTAAATTATGAAAATATAGAAGAAGAAATGATAAAAATAATGCTTGATAATGATATGATAGAAAACCAATATATTATATATACCTTATTAGAAAATATAAAAGATGAAGATTTTAAAACAAAAATGATTGATAAATATATAAAATCAAAAAAATTATCACTTGAAGAAATTTTAAAAATTCCCGAAAATTTAAGAATTGAACTACTCGCGGACAATATTTCATACGATGAACTTTCTTTGGTGCTAGAGAATTTTAGTGATGAAAGCATATATTCATTTTTAGAAAAAAGCAAATTTATGGTTGATAACATTAAAAACAACGAATTAGAAACATTTTATGCTGATTCATACCACATTAGGGACATAAATAAAAGTGAGACATATATACTGTATCAAAGATTGAAAAAGATAAATGACAATAATATTTTACAAAAGATTAACGAAATAATAAATATAAACGATTTATCAGAGATGATAGATAGATATATACTAAAATATAACGAACACATAGATACATATGATTTTCTCATAAACGAAAGTAATAAAATAAAAGTTTTAGATAAAATACCATTAAATGAATATAATATAATACAATACTACAAAGAATTTAGTGAAGAAGGAAAACAAGCCCTAAGAAACAAAATTTTTAACATAGATTTTCTTAATAATTATATTTCAAAAAATGATTATAATATTGAAAGAATTGACATATATCCATTGATTAAAGATTACATAGAAAAGGATAATATTGATAATGAAGTTTTGAAATTGATTTTTTTAATTAGTAAAGAAACAAAAGATATTAATCATTTATCTGAATCGAAAGACTTAATTTTTAATTATTTTTCAGATGACATCAAAAGTGAATTACTTCTTGATAATAAATTTTTTAGCAATACCGCAAGTAGACCTTTAGAACCACTCGATAAAATGTTACTTTTAAACAGAATAAATGATGAAAATATTTATATGAATACCTTAATAAAATACATAGAAAATTCTAAAAAACCAGACAATTACAATGTTGAAAACATTTTATCAGAATATCTCGCAACTCTCTCAGATGACAGAAAAGTGAAAATAGTTAAATGGTTATATAGCAACAAAGAATATAAAAATGAAAAATTATTAATTTCTAGTATTGATAATCTTCAAGATAGTGATAATATTGTCGAAGGATTAAAATATTATTTGAATAGTAAATATAAAAAAAATAATTTATTTATAAATAATAAAATAATGCAATTAGACAACTTTGAAAAACTAACAAATGACATAGAATTAGATAAATTTTCTAAAGAAACAATATTACTTATTTTAATCAGAAGTGATTCTGAATTTGGGCAAAAACTCTTAAAACTTAATCCTCAAATAGATTCAAAAGTAACAAGTATATACCAAAAATATCATTATAAAATAAAACAATTAACTAGAAATTACAAAAATTATGATGATTTATCAAAATTTTACTATCAACTACTAAGAGAAGACATCAGTAAATTAGATAAAAAAATGGTTTATCTTATTGCGATGCAAAAAAACAATGAAAATATAGTTTCTACAGCAGATTTAGAAATTATAGAAGATAAATATTTTAAAGCTTTCGGAGGAATTGAAGGAATCGAAAAAATACTAAAATATCCTGAAACACAAAAACAAATGAAGGGTATGAGTGACAATGCTTTAAATGTTATGGGGATAGTATACAAGTTTTTAGAAAACAACATAGAAAACCCTGATTATTGCTTAAATGAAATATTAAACGAAAATTTTCAATTTTTATATATAGAAAGTGATGTTTTCCGTCATATAAATCAATATATCAATTCCAAAGATAAATTAACTTTAGAAGATAAAAATAATATTTTTAATATAATATCCAACAATGAAAAAGAAATTACAGGCGATTTAATAAATTCATCTTCTGATATTGAAAACTATACTGACATAAAAAATAAATATTGCGATGATATAATTACTAAGAAAATAGATAGTAAATTAAGTATAAAAGATGCTTATTTATTAAAATATTATAATTTCCTTGAAACAGATGCTAAACATGTTGTCTTGGAACTTGAAACATACTTAAATTTTTTACCTAATGATACCGATAACATACATATTAAAAATTATATAAATGATTTAAAACAAATTTTAAAATCTGATAAAGATGATATGATAACAAGGTATAATCTTTCTTTAGACAAAAAACCAATAAATAGAATGGAAATTGAAGTCTTAAGAAACAAAATAAAACAACAAATATCTCAAAAATTTATTAAATCATTATATAAAGTTGAAGAAAATATATCTGCTAAACAAGAAGATATACAATATAATGGAAAATCTATACAAATTTATGAACCTCAAGATAATTTTAATATGTTAGTATCAGTTTTAGACGCATATGGTGGTGCTGATGGAAAATATGAAAATTACTATAATCAATGGAATACTACCGAATTTGCGGATAATCAACGAATTTGTACTACATATATAGGAAACAAAAATCTTTCTATGGTAAAACACTACAATGCTATTATAATGGGATTTGATAATATTTCCTCTTCTTCTATTGTAAAAATGGCTCCCTACGATTTAGTATCCAAAAACAATGAGTTAGTAACTACTAGCTATAGAAATTCAAGGTTTATGTCGCCAGAACAGTTAATTGATATTACAAGAAGATATAATGAGATAGATATTGAAAGAACTGATTTAATAAATGGCGGAAAATTACAGCCTAGTTATTTAATAAGTTTTGCAGAATCTAAAGAAAAAATTGAAGAAGAAACCAAGAAAGCCGCTTCTCAGTTTGATATACCAATAATTTTAATAAACAGAGAAAAAATAGCTGAACAAGAACAACAAAAAATATTATCCAAAGTAGAAGAATTTGTTGAAACAAAAAATATTAATTTAATTGGAGAAGTTATCGAAGATTTTTGTACTAATAAAGTTAGCACTAGAACAACAATAAAAGATAGAAAAGATCGTAGCTTAAAAGATCTTAAAGATATTGAATGGCAATATTTTAGTAATGAAAAATTAAAAGAAATCTTAAATATTTTTATAGAAACAGCAAAAAGCGAAGAAGAATTTAATTCCATTTTTTCAAAGCAAATTCTTGACGAACTAAAAAAAGCTATGAAAAAGGAAAATGCTAAAACATATTTATGGAAAACAGAGTTTGGATATTTTGATATGGAGGGATTATTTGATGAAGATTTTTTTGAAAAAGAAAGAGAACCTTTAGATTTCTATGAAAATAATGAATTGCACTTCGATAAGGAAATTGAAAGAATAACCGGACCAGATAATAACGTAAAATTTGAATCATTAAATGTACAGAATAAAGATAAACAAGTACGGTAATTAAAAGCTTCTTAAATAATGTAAAAATAAATTAAAATAGTTTTTCTAATATATTTAAAACTAAATTTTATATTATCATCAATTCTCAAACCAAGTAGCATGTTGTATATTATTTGGGACATTTTCCCAAATTATTACTTAAGACATTATCGTAAAATAAGCATACAAATATCTAAATATGTACTTTAAAAAAATTGATAAAAAATTTGAATATCACAATTTTTTAAGCTTGTAAAATCATTCAATATATTCTATAATAATTAATGAAAGGAGTTATAGATATGGAAGATTATACTAAAGTTGAAGTCACTAGTTATGTAAAACAAGGTCTTGAAAGTGGAACTATGGTTCCTATAAATGCAGAAAAGTTTGCCAGAATTATTGCCAAACAAGGAACTGTAGGAGAAACTGTTATTTCTTGGAGTGTTGACTCTCAAGGAAATGAAATCCAAGAAAAAAATGCCCAAGTACAAATTGATCCTCAAACAAATCAACCTGGATGGATTGCTACTAAAGTAGATGAACAAGGAAACATTATTGTAGATAATAATGGACATCCTAATCAATGGATTATTGATGACACAACATTTAAAAAGAAATATGAAATAGACCCTGAAAATCCTAACCTATGTAGACCAAAAGGAGGAACTCAAACTTTTGTTCAAACTACAGATAATATCATTTTAAATCAATGGGGTTCTGATATGAAAATTGCTGCAGGTGGTTATATCAACATTACTAATCCTGACGATATGTATGGAATTTCTCAAAGAGATTTTGAAGATACATATAAAATCATTGAAGAGTTATCAAAAAAAGGTCCTAAAATGTAGAGACCTTTTTCTTTTATCATTATAACAAAAAATTAACATTTCAATTAGTAATTATTACCACCCATTTGTAAAAATTAAAACTCTCTATCATAATGATGTATTAGTTATATATATTTGAAAATTTTTGTTCCTTGTCAAAAAGTTCCAAAGAAAAACATTTAAATTATCTTGCTTTTCTAGAATTTTTTCCAGTTAATAACTCTTTGTCTATATTATATGGTAAATAAACTTTATCCATGTCAATTCCATCAGACAATTTTAAGCCTTCAGTACTTTCTAAACTGCTTAAATATAATTTTCCTTTCACTATTTCTGGTAATTCTAAGTCTTTCGCACTTTTTAAACTGCATAAATCTAAATTTCCTACTTCTTTTGGTAATTCTAAGCCTTCAGCACTTTCTAAACTGCATAAATCTAAATTTCCTACTTCTTTTGGTAATTTTAAGCCTTTGGCATTTTCTAAAAAACCTAAAATTAAATCTCCTTCCACTATTTTTGGCAATTCTAAGCCTTCAGCATTTTTTAAACTACTTAAATATAAAGCTTTTACTTTCTCTGGTAATTTTATACCTTTCGCACTTTTTAAACTATTTAAATATAAAATTATTGCTTTCTCTGGCAACTCTAAGCCTTCAGCACTTTCTAAACTGCTTAAAACTAAATTTCCTACTTCTTTTGGTAATTTTATGGATTTGGCACTTTTTAAACTACTTAAATTTAAATTACCTTTAATTTTTTCTGGAAACGCTAAATTTTCGCCACTTTCTAAATAACTTAAATCTAAATCGCCCTCATAATATTTTAATCTTATTCCTCTTTCTTGAGATTTTAGAAAATCCTCATAATTTAATCCTATCTCTTCTTCTTTGCATTCATATAAATCTACTAAATCTTTTCTCTTATCTCTTCCTTGTTTTATTTCCTCTAATCTTGGATCTTTTTGATATCCAAATCCTTCTATTTTTCTGTCTACTTCATAGATAAACTTTAAATCCTCTTTAGTTAATTCTTTATTATGTTCATATTTGGTATATATATAGGTTATCATCTTACTATCATTTATTCTTCTTTTGTATGCTTCTCTATCTTCGAAATTTTCTAGCTTTTTATCTA
>ERZ824488.2904-NODE-2904-length-14024-cov-6.474408_pt1 | contig 14024 bp, 13 predicted proteins | sample MGYA00519936_ERZ824488 | MGnify/ENA primary metagenome ERZ824488 (study PRJEB31778, sample SAMEA3449153) | human gut metagenome | biome: human gut; feature: human-associated habitat; material: faeces | place: United Kingdom | collected 2010/2012 ... | reverse complement strand
ATATCGGAATCTTTTTTATTAATGATAAGGTATCTTTTTAAAAAAGGATTAACACATTGTAATTAAAATGTTGACATTGAAATGGAAATAATTTATTATTTTATTGTGCAACACATATGGTTGAACCAGGTCAGGATCGGAAGATAGCAGCCTTAAAATCCTCTATGTGTGTGCACTTTTTTTGGAGGAAAATATGAATGAATACATGAAGGTTGCTGTTGATATGGCTCGAATTGCTTATAATAGTGGAGATGTTCCGGTTGGTGCTGTTATTGTTAAAAATAAGGAAATCATAGCGGCAACTTATAATAGAAAAAATATTGATAATGTAGCAGTTTTTCATGCTGAAATATTGGCTATTATTGAGGCTTGTAAAAAGTCTAATTCTTGGTATTTGGATGATTGTGAATTATATGTTACTTTAAAACCTTGTAATATGTGTTTAAATGCTATTGCAGAGGCTAGAATTAAAAAGGTTTATTATTTGTTGAATTCTAATTATGTTACTAATTTAGACAGTAATTTAAGTAATGTTGATTTATTAGAAGTTGGTGATTTGTTTGAATATAAGGGGTTATTACAAAGGTTTTTTAGAGAACTAAGATAATACTATGTTTCACGTGAAACATAGTATTTTTACTTATTTTACTTAATTGGAAATTATTTCCCGGGAAATAATTTGTAGAAATAGTTTTTTTATTTAATCTCGAATTTGTTAATATATGCTATTAAGTTGATATTTTAATTTTGTTTATAAGAAATCTTTTATAAAACTATTTAATTAAAACTTTTATAATTATTTATTTTTTTTATGTTTCACGTGAAACATAAGGATATTTTTAATTTTTTTTGATAAATATACTTACAGTTTTTAATGTTAATAAGTATATATTACTAAAATTTATTATTCTTTTTAGGATTTTATAATGTTTCACGTGAAACATAGTTTTTTGATCATTTTACTTAATTGAAGAAAATGAAAATTATTTCCCGGGAAATAATTTCTAGGAAGCATAATTTTTAATTAGTTATGTTTTTTTATTTAATCTCAAATTTGTTAATATATGTTGTTTAGTTGTGATTTTACCTTTGTTTATAAAGAATTATTTATAAAATTGTTTGATTTATGTATTTATGATTACATATTTTTTTTCTTTTTTAATCTTTTGTAATGTTTCACGTGAAACATATGGTTGTTTTTAATTTAGTTTTGCTAAACATATTAAAAGTTTTTATTGTTAATAAGTAGTTATTATTTAAATTTATTATAATTTCTAGGTTTTTATGATGTTTCACGTGAAACATAGTTTCTTTTTTTTTGTTAGTTTTAATAATTGGAAAAAATTGGATATTATTTCCCGGGAAATAATTTGAATGGTGATAGTCTTATTTTTTTTGTTTTTGTTATTGATGATGTTATTTCTTCGTGTTATAATAATTTTAATCTTTTTAGGGGGTGTTACCATTAGTTATTTAGCTTTATATAGAAAATATCGTCCTGATTCTTTTGATAAGGTTTTTGGTCAAGATTATATTGTAAATACTATTAAAAATGCTATTATTAATAATAGAGTTTCGCATGCTTATTTGTTTTCTGGCCCTAGAGGTACTGGTAAAACTACTATTGCTAAACTTATTGCTAAGGCTGTTAATTGTAGTTCTTTAGTTGATGGAAATCCTTGTGATGAGTGTGATAGTTGTAAATTATTTAATTCGAAGATGAATCCTGATATTATTGAGATTGATGCTGCTTCTAATAATGGTGTTGATGAGATTAGGGCTATTAGAGATAAGGTTTCGTTAATGCCTACGGTTTCTAAATATAAGGTATATATTATTGATGAGGTTCATATGCTTTCTATTAGTGCTTTTAATGCGTTACTTAAAACTTTAGAGGAACCTCCTAGTCATGTAATTTTTATATTGGCTACGACTGAGTTTTATAGGATTCCTGAAACTATTATTTCTAGATGTCAATGTTATGATTTTGAGAGAATTAGTGTTGTTGATATTGTTGATTGTTTAAAGAATATTTCAAATAAGGAAAAGATTAATGTTTCTGATGAGGTTTTAGAGCTTATTGCTAATCATTGTAATGGTGGTCTTAGGGATTCAATAAGTCTTTTGGATAAGCTTTCTTCTTGTTCAGATAAAATTGATAAGAATTTATTTTATGATGTGGTTGGTTTAGTTAATGAAGGTATTGTTAAGGATTTAATTGTTAATATATGTAATGGAGATATTAATAAGGTGTTTTCTGATGTTGAAATGTTGGAAAAGAATGGTAAGAGCGTTGAAATGTTAGTTGAACAGATGCTTAAGTATTTGAAGAATGCTATTGTTTCTGATGATGATTTTGTTGATAAGTCTAAATTAATGATTTGTTTAACTGAATTTAATGATATTAGTGTTAATTTTAGATATTCTTCTAATTATTTGCTTAGTTTTGAGGTGGGAATTTTAAAGTTAATTTCTAAATTAAATGAGAAAATTATTTCCCGGGAAATAATTTCTGATAATTCTAATGATTTAAAGAAAAATGTTGATGTTGCTAAGACTAATGGGACAAAAAGCGAACAAATAGTTGAAATGAGACCTGTTGTTAAAACTGATTTTTCAGTTGTTATTAACAATGCTTTTGCTTTAGCGGATAAAAAGTTAAAAATGGAGATAACTTCTAAGTGGAATGGTTTTTATGATTATGTTCATAATAAGGAATTTTCTTCTATTGTTTCGTATTTTTTGGATGGTACATTACAGGTTGTTGGAGAAAAAGATGTTATTATTTCGGCTTGTTACGATTCGGTTGTTAATAATGCAGTTTTAAATATTGCGAAACTTGAACTTTTGTTTAATTTAGTAATGGGAAAATATTATAATATTGCTTTTGTTTTAGATAGTGAATGGGAAAAATTAAGAGATAAATATATTTCAGATATAAATAGTGGAAAAAAATATGTCTATATGGATAAAAAACAAGAAAAAGATGTTATAATAGAAGATGATGATTCGTTACCAGATAGTGTTATTTCAGCTCAGGAAATATTTGGTAATGATGTTGTTGAGATAAAATAGAGAGGAGATTGATAATATGAATATGCAAGCTTTAATGAAACAAGCTCAAGCTATGCAAAAGGAAATAACTGGAATTAAGGATGAAGTTGATAATTCTATTTTTGAAGGGAAAAGTTCGTTAGTTACTGTTACTGTTAAGGGAACTAAGGAAGTTGTGAAAATTTCTTTATCTGAAGATGTGAAAGATGTAGTTCAGGATGATATCAGTATGCTTGAGGATATGATTGTTTTAGCTTTAAATGATGCTTTTAGCAAAGTTGATAAAGAACTTTCTAATAAAATGGGTAAGTATTCTAGTATGATGCCGGGATTGATGTAATATGCCTGATAGTGTTAATAATTTAATTGAGTGTTTTAAAAAATTACCTGGAATTGGGCAAAAATCTGCTGAGAGAATGGTTTTTACTATTTTAAGTGATTTTGATGATGATGATTATGATAGTTTTGCCGGTAGTTTAAAGAATGTTAAGGAAAATATAGGTTATTGTAAAATCTGTAACTTAATTACTGATCAGGATATATGTGCTATTTGTAGTGATGATTTTCGTAATAGAGAGTCTTTAATAGTGGTTGAGCATTCTAAGGATGTGTTTTTGCTTGAAAAAATGGGTAATTTTGATGGTTATTATCATGTTTTAAATGGTCTTATTTCCCCTTTTGATGATGTTGGTCCTGATGATATAAATTTGGATGGCCTTATTGATAGGGTTAAGAAAGATGGTATTAAGGAGATTATTTTCGTTGTAAAATCTGGAATAGAGGCTGATACGACTGTTTTATATGTTAAAAAGTTATTACAGGATACAGATGTAATAATTAGTAGAATTGCTAATGGGGTTCCGGTTGGAGCAGATATGGAATACATTGATGCTCTTACTTTAGAACAGGCTCTTAATAATAGAAAAGAGGTTTTAGAATAGTTTTTTAAGACATAATATTTTTTGAGGTGTTGGCCTTTGAAAAATATTATGTCTTGGTTACGTTCGTTTTTATTAGCACCGTTTATTATATATATTTTTAATGTGATGGCCAGGGGTTTAGATATTTATATTCCTATTAATTTAATATCTATTTGTGTAGTAGGTTTTTTAGGAATATCAGGACTTGTTACGTTAATTATATTTTATATTTTTATTTTTTAGTGAGGTAGTTATGTTAGATAAGTATAAAGAAAAGCAAAGTATGTTTTACAATTTTATAATGACAAGTTTTAAAAATGATAAAATTTCTCATGCTTATTTAATTGAAACTAATGATGTTAGTTATGCTGATGATTTAGCTTTGGATTTAGCTAAATTTTTTCTCTTTGATGGTGTTTTTGATGAGAAGTTAAATACTCTTATTGATAAGAATAATTATGCTAATTTAATTATTATTGATGGGGATAAAGAGGTTAAGAAGGATGCTATTTTAGATTTGAAACTTGATTTTTCACTTAAAACTGTTGATGGAAAACGTAAAGTTTATGTAATAAAGGATGTTACTCTTCTTAATAAGTATTCTGCGAATAGCTTACTTAAATTTTTAGAAGAACCTGATGATGATATTATTGCTATTTTAATGACTCCTAGTGTTGATAAGGTTTTAAGTACAATTACATCTAGAACGCAGATTATTAGTTTAATTAGGGAAGAGAGTTTTGATTATAAGCATATTTTTGCTTTATATTATGATGAGAATAGTGATGTTAGTTTTGATGAGTTTGTTTTGAGTGAGGAAAAATTAATTTTGGATTTTTACAATAATTTAGAGAATAAGGGTGTAGAAATTTTAGAAAATAATTCAATTTATGATATTGGTAAGAGATTTAAAGAGTTTCTTTTGTATGGACTTTATTTATATTTTGATGCTTTGAACTTGAAAATAAATAGAGATAATTCTTATTATGTTCCTGATAGTTTGGTTAAGGATAATATTGCTAAAAATGAGATTAATGATATAATAAATAAAATTGAAGTTATTAATGATTTTTTGTATTTGATTAATTTTAATGTTAATATGAATCTATTTATTGATAATTTTGTTATTTCAATTGGAGGTTGATTTGTATGAGAAAAGTCTCTGGTGTTAATTTTGGGGATTCTAATAAAATTTATTATTTTAGTATCAATAAATTGAAACCTGTTAAGGGTGATTTTGTGATTGTTGAAACAGAAAGAGGATTACAATATGGAGAAGTTGTGACTGATATAATTTCTGTTGATGAAAAGAGACTTGCGCTTCCTTTAAAAGATATAGTGCGTATTGCTAATTTGGATGATAGGAAAACTAATGATAAAAATGTAGAGGATGCTGTTCAAGCTTTGGAGGATGCGAAAGAGTTTGTTTTGCAACTTAAACTGGATATGAAAATTTTAGATGCTAGTTTTACTTTTGATAGAAAACAATTAATGTTTAATTTTATGGCTGATGAAAGAGTTGATTTTAGAGAATTAGCTAGAAAATTGGCAGGTATTTATAAAACTAGGATTGAACTTAGACAGATTGGAGTAAGGGATAAAGCTAAAATTGTTGGGGGTTATGGTCAATGTGGTCAAAAACTTTGTTGTGCGAGATTTCTTAAAGATATTAGTAGTGTTTCAATTAATATGGCTAAAAATCAAAATTTAGCTTTAAATCCTCAAAAAATTAATGGTGTGTGTGGACGCCTTATGTGTTGTCTTTATTATGAAAATGATTGTTATAGCGAATATAAGAAAAATCTTCCTAATGTGGGGGAAAAGATTATTTATAATGATGAAAAGTGTAAGGTTACTTCAGTTGATATTTTTAATAGATCATATAAGGTAGAGACTCCTGATTCAAAAATAGTAGAGATTAAAGAATAGGGTGATTTTATGAAGTTAATTGTTGGGCTTGGAAATCCTGGAAAAGAATATGAGAATACTCGTCATAATGTTGGTTTTATGATTGTTGATAATTATGCAAATAATTATGGAATTTTGGTGGATAAAAAAAAGTTTAATGGTTTATATGGTGAATTATTTGTTGATGGTGAAAAAGTTATTTTATTAAAACCACTTTCTTATATGAATTTATCAGGAGAAGTGGTTAGTAAATTTGTTAACTATTTTAATATTGATCTTAATGATATTTTGGTAATTAGTGATGATTTGGATTTGCCTGTTGCTAAATATAGACTTAGACTTTTTGGATCAAGTGGAGGACATAATGGTCTTAAAAATATTGAGTTTATGTTGAATACTAATAAATTTAAGAGATTTAGAGTGGGAATTGGTAATGATAAAATGATAGATACTAAAAATTATGTTTTAGGAAAGTTTAGTAGAGAAGAGAGTGAGAAAATAGAGAAGATTTTACCAATTAGTGTTTCAATTTTAGATGATTTTTGTAAGATTAGTTTTGACAAGGTTATGAGTAAATATAATTAGAGGTTGATTTTATGGAAATGTTTAAGAAATTAGATAACTTTAATTATGAAACTAACATGGGTCTAATAAATATGACGGGTGGTTTTTTTGCGTGTTTCTTGAATAGTCTTTTAGTTAAAGAAGAGAGGGCTATTTTAGTTGTAACCCCTTCTTTATTTGAAGCTAGAAATTTATTTAATAAATTTACTGATAATAAGAATGTAGTTTTATTTGAAAATGATGATATGATTTTGGCTGATGGAACAGCGATTAGTCCAGAACTTAAGATTGATAGAATTAATATTTTAAATGATTTAGTGGAGGATAATAGAAAAATAGTTTTTACTGATGTTTCTGGTTATGTTAAGTTTTTACCTGATGTTTCTGTATTTAAAGAAAATAAAATAGTATTAAAAGAGGGTAGTAGTGTTGTTAGGGATAAGTTAATAACTAGACTTAATGAACTTGGTTATACTAGAGATACTCTTGTTTCTAAGATGGGTGATTTTGCTCTTCGTGGTTTTGTTTTGGATATTTTTCCTGTTAATTGTGAAAATCCAGTAAGAATTGAGTTTTTTGGGGATGATATAGAGTCTATAAGATATTTTGATGTTTCATCTCAGAGATCTAATCAGAGGTTAGAGTCTTTAGAAATTTTACCTTATTGTGAGAATTTTAGTGGTAAGAAAGCTGGTATTGTTGATTATTTGAATCGTCCTATTGTTATTTTTAAGGATTATGAGCAACTTAAATTTTCTTATGATAAGATGGTATCAGAAGCTCTTTATTATGATGATAAGAAGAAGTTTTTTGATTTTTATGATATAAAAGTTAATGATGTTTTGTATTATTATGATACTTATAATGTAATAGAAAAAGATATTAAAAAAGTTTATGATGGTGGTAGTTTTTCTGTTCCTTGTTTTAATGAGAATTTTAAAGATATTAACAATTATGTTAATAAGTGTCTTGATGATGGAAAAACAGTGGTAATATTTACAAAAATTGTTAATATCAATTATTTTTTAGATAATCTTAATTTTTCTTATGTTATTACAAAAAAGCAAGAAATTTTTGAGAATAAAGTGAATATTATAAGAGAAAAATTTGGAGAAGGATTTTCTACTAATAATTATGTGGTGCTTACGGATTATGAACTCTTTGCTAGGAAAAATGTGGCGGTTCGTAAGTCTAAATTTAAGAATACTTCTAGAATTAAGGATTTGTCTAATCTTTCAGTAGGAGATTATGTTGTTCATGAAAAGCATGGTATTGGTGTTTATAATGGAATTAAAGTTATAAATAAAGGTGGTCATGCTGGGGATTATTTAGAAATTTTGTATGCTAAGGGTGATAAACTTTACATTCCGGCTTCTAAAATTAATTATATTAGCAAGTATACTGGGAAAGATGGTTATAAGCCTCATATTAATGCTCTTAATAGTTCTAATTGGGAAAAGACTAAGAGAAGGATAAGAGAAAAGATTAAGTATGAGTCTAAAAGACTTTTAAAAGTTCAAGCTGAGCGTCAGATGAAAAGAGGTTTTGCTTTTAGTCCTGATCAACCTTTGCAACTTATGTTTGAAAAAGAATTTATGTATGAGGAAACTTCTGATCAGTTGGAGGCTATTAAGGATATCAAAAGAGATATGGAAAGCAAAGTTCCAATGGATAGAATTTTATGTGGTGATGTTGGTTATGGAAAGACTGAAGTAGCTTTTAGAGCAATGTTTAAGGCAGTTTTGGATAATAAACAGGTACTTTATTTGTGTCCGACAACGCTTCTTTCTAAGCAGCAGTATGAGGCTGCTTTGGAAAGATTTAAAAATTATCCGGTTAATATTGGAATTTTAAATAGATTTGTTAGTTCTTCTCAGGCTAAAAAAACTATTGAAGGTCTTAAAAATGGTAGTATTGATATTTTGTTTGGTACACATAGAATTTTAAGTGATGATGTTGTTTGTAAGGATTTAGGTCTTTTAGTTATTGATGAGGAGCAAAGATTTGGGGTTATTCATAAGGAGAAAATTAAAGAGCTTAAGGCGAATGTGGATGTTCTTACTTTGACTGCTACTCCGATACCTAGAACTTTGCAGATGGCTATTTTGGGTATTAAAAATTTATCGTTAATTGAGACTCCTCCGAAAAATAGGAAAAGTGTAGTAACTTATGTTACAAGATATGATAAAAAATTACTCAGAGATGTTATTTATAAAGAAGTTTCTAGAGGTGGACAAGTTTTTATTTTATATAATAAGGTAGCTGATATTGAGGAAAAGTTAAGTTTATTTAGAAAACTTGTTCCTAACGTTAAAATGAATTATGTTCATGGGCAAATGGATAAGAATATTTTTGAGGATGTAATGAATGATTTTATTGACGGTAAGTTTGAAGTTTTACTTTGTACAACCATAATTGAGACAGGAATAGATATTCCTAATGTTAATACGTTAGTGGTTTTGAATGCTGATAGATTTGGTCTTAGTCAGCTTTATCAAATTAGGGGTAGAGTTGGTAGAAGTGATGCTTTGGCTTATGCATATTTAATGTATGAGGAAGGTAAAGTTCTTACTGAAACAGCGGTTAAGAGACTTAAGGCTATCAAAGATTTTACGGCGCTGGGAAGTGGGCTTTCAATTGCTACTCGTGATTTGGCCATTAGAGGAGCTGGGGATATTTTAGGTAGTCAACAGGCTGGATTTATTGATGCAGTTGGAATAGATCTTTATACAAAAATGTTAAATGAGGAAGTAGCGATTTTAAAAGGTGAAATAAATGAAGTAGATGATACTGAAAAACAAGATATTGATAAAGTTAATGTTACTTCTCATATTAAGGATAGTTATGTTAGTGACGAGGATATTAAGATTGAAATTCATAAACTTATTAATTCTATTGATAGTTTTGATAAACTTAATAGTGTTAGATTAGAGATTGAGGATAGATTTGGCTCCATTGATAATGATTTAGAAATTTATATGCAGGAAGAGTTGTTTTCAGCTTTTGTTAATAAGTTAGGTGTTATTAAAGTGTTTGATAATAATATTTATAGGGAGATAATTTTTGATAAGGAAAAGTCTTCAGTTATTAATTATGAAGAATTATTTGTTAAGTCTTTAAAAATTAATAAAAATTTTAAATTTTCTTATAAAAATAACATGCTTGCTATAAGACTTTATTATAATAATTGTAGTAATCATTTAGTGTTTGATTTTAATAAAATTTTAAAAGAACTATAGTAAGTTCTTTTTTTTATGATATTAACTTTATAATTGGTAAAAATTACCATGAGGAATAAGAGTATATCAATATTATAATAGATATAGTAATAATTAGGAAAAAACTAGAATAATTTTTTGCTATTTTGTAAAAAATAACTATAGTGAAAGTGAGGTTACTAAATGAAGACTACTGGGGTTGTAAGAAGAATTGATGATTTGGGAAGGATTGTAATTCCAAAAGAGATAAGAAAAACACTTAGAATTAAAGATGGTGAATCGGTAGAGATTTTTTTGGATAGTGATAATATTGTTCTTAAAAAATATTCTCCTTTAGAAGGATTGCCTGATTTTTATAAAGATTATGTTGATTCGATATATTCAGAAATTGGTGGTAATGTATTTATTGTGGATAGAGATGTTATATTAGCTGTATCTGGTGATTTGAAGAAAAAGTATTTGGATAGAAGAATTTCCTCTAGTTTAGATGAAATTATTCAAAATAGAGTAGTAGTATCATCATTGGATTTTACTGAGATTAGCTTGTCTTCTTCTTTGGAAGAGACTGCTAGTTATGTAATTGCGCCGATTATTTCTAATGGTGATGCTATTGGAGCAGTTATAATTTTATCTACAAGTAATAAAATAGATGAGTTTATTGTTAAAACTGGGGCAATTGCAGCAAAATTTTTAGGAAAATATATTGAATAGTTTTTTATGTTATGATATAATTTTATTATTGTTTAAATGTGATGAAGGAAAGTTAGGATAATTTCTTATTTAGAGAGAGCTTATGGATGGTGTAAATAAGTATTAAGGATTATTTGGTATGATTTCTGAAGCAGAGAATATTCTCCGGTTAATAGATTAATCGTTATAATAATTAAGATAGACATTATTGTATAGTCTAATTAAGGTGGTACCGCGGAAATATTTCGTCCTTAGAAATGTTTCTTTTTTTTGTCATATTATATTTTAAGATGAGGTGATTTTGATGAAAGATAAGTTTTATATTAGTACTGCGATTGCTTATACTTCGGGGAAACCCCATATTGGAAATACTTATGAAGTAGTGTTGGCGGATGCTATTGCTAGATATAAGAGATTACAGGGGTATGATGTTTATTTTCAAACTGGTACTGATGAACATGGACAAAAGATAGAATTAAAGGCAATCGAAAATAAAGTAAGTCCTCAAGAGTTTGTTGATAATGTGTCTAATCAGATTAAGGATATATGGGATGTTATGAACACTAGTTATGATAGATTTGTTAGGACTACTTCAGAAGAACATAAGGAAATAGTACAGAAAATTTTTAAGAAATTATATGATCAAGGTGATATTTATAAAGGTGAATATATAGGCCTTTATTGTACTCCTTGTGAATCTTTTTGGACAGAATCGCAACTTAAGGATGGAAAATGTCCTGATTGTGGCAGAGAGGTTAAAAAGATGAAAGAGGAAGCTTATTTTTTTAAGATGAGTAAATATGCTTCTTGGCTTTTAGATTATATAAATTCTCATCCTGATTTTATTCAACCTGAATCTAGAAAAAATGAAATGATAAACAATTTTATTAAACCAGGACTTGAAGATTTGTGTGTATCTAGAACTAGTTTTAAGTGGGGTATTCCTGTTAGTTTTGATGATAAACATATTATTTATGTATGGATTGATGCTTTATCTAATTATATTACATTTTTAGGATATAATCCGGATGGAGAAAACGGAGAGATGTTTAAAAAATATTGGCCTTGTGATTTACATTTGATTGGAAAGGATATTTTAAGATTTCATACTATATATTGGCCTATTATTTTAAAAGCTTTAAATTTAGATCTTCCTAAGAAAATTTTTGGTCATCCTTGGATGCTTTTTGGCAATGATAAAATGAGTAAATCTAAAGGAAATATTGTATATGCTGATGATTTAGTTAGGGAATTTGGAGTAGATTCAGTTAGATATTATATGCTTCATGAAATGCCTTTTTCTTCAGATGGTACTTTTACTAGAGAATTGCTTATTGAATCTATTAATTCTAATTTAGCTAATGTATTAGGCAATTTGGTAAATCGAACTATTGCTATGAGTAATAAGTATTTTTCAGGAGTTGTAGAAAATAAAGAAGTAAATGAAGAAATTGATAGAGAGTTAATTAATTTAGTTTTATCTACTAAAGATAAAGTTGATGAAAAAATGAATATGCTTAGAATTGCTGATAGTTTAGATTGTATATTTGATATTTTTAGAAGATGTAATAAATATATTGATGAGACTACTCCTTGGGTTCTTGCTAAGGATGAAAGTAAGACAGACAGACTTAAAACAATTTTATATAATTTAATTGAATCAATTAGATATGGTGCGGTTTTATTACAAGCGTTTATGCCAGATACAGCTGAAAGCATATTTAAGCAAATTAATACTGATCAAAATAGTTATGACACTTTAGATAGATTTGGTTATTACAAATCAGGAAGTATAGTTGGAGAAGCAGAAGTTTTATTTAATAGAATTACGCAAAAATAGTAAAAAAGGATGTAAACTAAAGTTTTTTATCCTTTTTTGCTTGTGATTTAGAGAAGAATATTTTTATAATGGTAATGCAGTTAAAAATAATAGGAAAGGAGCACAATATGATTACTAACTTGAAAGTAGTAATTAATGCCATTATAGGATTATTGTTTTTAACAATGGTGATTTTTGAACCAACCTTATTTAATTTTGCATATTTTATGGTTTTGTTTTATTATATGTGGAAACTAAAATGGTTTTAGATACTTGCAGGAGTATCTTTTTTTAATTTATAATAATTTTAGGAAGTGATTTTATGTTAATTGATACACATTTACATTTAGATGGTAGTGATGAAAAGATAAAAAAAATAGTAGATAGGGCTTTAGAAAATGATGTTAAGTATTTAATTGTAAGTGGTAGTGATAGAGAGGATAATAAGTTTAATACTAAGTTAGTGGATAGATTTTCTAATATTTTTATAAGTGTTGGCTTTCATCCTTGTATGGCTTCAGATGTTACAGATGATGATTTTAATTTTTTAGAGGATATTATTAAAAGTTGTAATAAGGTTGTAGCTATTGGAGAAATAGGTCTTGATTATCATTATGGTAAAGATGATAAGGAAGAACAGATTGAACTTTTTAAAAGGCAACTTGATTTGGCAAGTAGATATAATCTTCCGGTAGTTATTCATACAAGAGAGGCTTTTTTAGATACATATAATATTTTAAAAGAGTATAATTTAAAAGGGGTTATTCATTGCTTTTCTGGTAGTTTAGAGGTTAGTGAAAAATATATGGAATTAGGTTATTACTTAGGTATAGGAGGTGTTGTAACTTTTAAAAATAGTAAGCTTGGTGAGGTTATAAAAGAAATAGGTCTTAGTAGAGTGGTTTTAGAAACGGATTCTCCTTATTTATCTCCTTTTAGAGGAGAAGTTAATGAGCCTAGTAATATTAAGGAAATTGCTTTATATTTAGCGTCTCTTCTAGATATTTCGTATGATGAAGTGGCAAATATTACTAGTTCTAATGAGATAGATTTATTTGACTTAAAGTTATAAGTATGATAGACTATTTGTTATTAAGAGGTGACTATTTTGGCTAAACGGAAGTTAAAAAAGAATTTAGGTAAAAAATTAGTTTCAAGTTTGTTTTATGTAAGTGGCATAATGTTTATATGTGCTGGGGTTATTGGCCTTATTAGTTTAGATAAGGGCACATTTAAGAAGATGGATGCTTCTAATTTAAATCTTGATAAGACTGTTTCTACTAAGGAACTTGTTAATTCTTATCAAGAATTAGATGAAAGAATGACTGCTCCAGTATTTTATGATAATTTTTATGATGCTGTTTATAATGCACAGTTTCAAGATACTAGTTTTGTTGGTAAGTTGGTGCATTATGGTCCAGATTGTGCAGAATGTAGTGGTTTTTTAGGTTGTAATGGCCAAGATGCTAGAAATGGTAATATTTATTATAATGATAGTGAATATGGAACAGTTAGAATTGTTGCTATGAGTTCTTCTATTCCTTGTGGTAGTATAATTAGAATTAATGTTAGTGCTTATGATCCAGAGGGAATGTATGCTATTGTGTTAGATAGAGGAGTAAGTGGCTCAATGGTGGATTTACTTAAAGAGAGTGCTAGTGCAGATTCTCCGGTTAGAACTATGGATGGAGTTACTTTTGATATAGTACGATATGGATATTAAAACGCTTTTGGCGTTTTTTTTGTAAATATTGAAATTTTTAAAATGACAAAAATGTGTAAAAATTATGAAATCCTCTGTTAAACATTAGTTAAAATGATACCGATTTATAATGTGGATAACAAACAAAG
>ERZ824488.2894-NODE-2894-length-14068-cov-2.968886_pt1 | contig 14068 bp, 10 predicted proteins | sample MGYA00519936_ERZ824488 | MGnify/ENA primary metagenome ERZ824488 (study PRJEB31778, sample SAMEA3449153) | human gut metagenome | biome: human gut; feature: human-associated habitat; material: faeces | place: United Kingdom | collected 2010/2012 ... | reverse complement strand
CCATTTACCATAAACTTTAACAATATTTGTTCTTGCAGAACTTCTTTTACAACAATATCCACTCATATTTTTATCTCTCCTTTATAATTTAATCTTTTGTAGCTGTTAATACAATATGTTGTTATATTAAACCATCGGATTCGCCCCCTTTAGGATCACTTTTAAGTGTTCCTCTACATATAAAACGTTTCAAAACGCAAAATGGGGACAAAAAATTAAAAAAAACTTTTAGTAAAGAAAAAGAGATAATTAAAAAAGGTATTATGTTTGGTATAGATACTTTAGATGAAATAAATAAGGTAGAATTAAGTTTTAGTGAAGATTTAACTAGAGCTTATATGGACATTTTAGATTATTATAAATCAAAAAATAATATACCAAGTTTACTTTACCTAGATAAAGAAATATTAGAACTATATAATAAATACTTAGAAATCTATAATAAAGAAATAGAAACTATAGAAGAAAAAGATATATTATCAAATTTAAGTGAAAAGAAAAATCTTTTGAAGCTAGGAACTATACAAAATGATGATAGAATAATGTTTACACCATTTGCACCGATAAATGTTGCATATATGGTGGAAATTTATAGACAATTAGAAGAAGAAAATGTGGATACACATATCCTAGAAAGGCTTATGCCAAATAACTTACTACCATATATTTATAATGATAATAGTGAGTTATTTACACCTGTATATCAAAAGGATAATGTGGAATGGCTTATATTTGAAAGAAAAGAAAAAGTATCTCTTGGAGAGACTAATGCCTTTGTAGCAAAGGTTGTAGAGGAGAAAATAAATCAGTTTATATCTAATTTTAGATATCTATTTATTAAGAAATGTAATTCTCCAATTAAAATAAATATAATTAACATCTTAAATGACAAGGAAGTAGTAAGGGGAGTATTTGAATATATTAAGAAGCAAATAGTAAAAGATTCTCATCATATTATTCCTATAGAAGTAAGCATTTATAATGAAAAGGGTAATACTTACTTCGAAAAGTTCTTCCAATTACCAACAATAGAGAAAATAGAGGAAGAATTTGATATTGAATTTAAGACTAAAAATAATGAATTTGATAAAAGTGATATACTGAGAATGGCTTATGAAAATATTAAGTGTTACAAACATAATGATAATAATTATAGCTATGCTCATATATCTTTCTATAAATCGGGATTTGATGATAAAAATGCAACATATAATACTAATACCCTAGAATCAGGGCTTTCTATAGGTGGACTACTATCTACAGTCACTTCTAACAATAATAAAAATGACTACAGAATTGGTTTTGGTAGCAAAAATAGAATAAACTCATATAACAATTTAATTAGAACAGCTACTAATTCAAATGAGTTTGCAGTAAATTGCTGTAATGGAGGTGTGAATCCATATAGAAAAGAAACTTCTATAGTAACAAGACCCTTAGTATTAGAAGAAGAGACTAAAAATAAATTATATGATTCATCTCATTGGGTTACATTTATAGAACCAAACTTTGGTCTGGAGTATTTCAAGGAAAGTAAAGATAGTGACTTAGTTGTAATTCATTATAGTGATCAATATACTTCAACTGAACAATATGATACTATAACAGTTACAAATAAGGCAGAGCAGTATAAATATATAATAAAAGAATTTTTAAGTAGAAAAAAAATTAATATTTGTGATGAAAAAGTAAATCATGTCATAAAAAGTTTTAACAGTATAAATGGAGAGTGGTTACTTAATTTAATTGCAAATAAGAGTGAGTATGATAGAGAAAAACTAAGTATTATTTCAGCATTAAAATATGGAATGACTTTATTAAATCATGAAGACATTATATGGATACCAATTTCTTCGGAAGAAATATTAAGAGTATCAAATGCTGTTAAGCTTAATAAAAGTGAAGGAATATTCACTTTGAAGAAATTAAAAGAAAAAGGCGTTCATAGTGATGATTTAATATTTATAGGTGTAAATATAAGTGATAAAGATAACCTAAAAGTATATTATTATCCAATTGAAGTAAAGGTAGGATATAATTTCTCATCAGTTATTGATAAGGGAAAAATCCAAATTAATAAAACTTATGAAGTACTAAAAGAACAGTTATCTCAACATTATGATGGAGATAGAAAAATGTTTAAAAATAAGTTCTTTAGAAACTTCTTCTCAAAACTATTAATAACTAATGCAGAAAAACTATGTGCTAATAATATTTGGCCTGAAAAAAATATAGAAAGAATTACTGAATTTAAAAGGTTACTATTAAATGATGACTACAAAGTATCTTTTGAACTTGGAAGTTTAATAGGAAAAGGAGCTTTAATATCATTTAAGAAAGACAACTTCTTTAGAAGTGTAAATAAAGAGCACGATGTTTTATTTATTGAATTAACTGAAGATGATGCATATGAAGGTATTGCTAAATCAGTAGAAGAGTTAAGCCAAGAGATTTTAAGTGGAAATCAAGATATTAAGGCTAGTGACTTGCTTGCTAATTATAGAATAGATGATTATAACGAATTAGTTTATGAAAAAATAGCTCCGACTTCAGATGAGGTAGATGATGGTGGTGGAGTAGCCGCTATTGTTGCTGAAGATGAGGATTCAGATATGGATAATAAAGATACTCATAATGAAGATACTAAAGTTTTTCAAGCTGAAGAGGAAAAAACTACTGAACTTAAGGTAGAGTATACTAATGATACAACAAAGGTTGAGAGCAGTGATTCAGATGAAATTATAGATAAGCCAGAAAAAAAGACAGTAAGTACAAAAAATAAAGTAGAAGATAAAGAAGTTAGAGTATTACTTGGAGAAGCAGAGGGTTCTAGTAAGAAGATTTATTGGGAATATAACCATAAAAAATTAGCTAATAGACATATGCTTATAACAGGTAAATCAGGAAATGGAAAGACTTACTTTATACAATGTGCTTTAAAAGAATTAGTTGAGTCTGGAGTACCAGCTGTAATAATAGATTATACTGATGGATTTAAAACTTCACAATTAGAGCCTGAGTTTAAAGAATATCTAGGAGATAATTTAAAGCAATTCATTGTAGCAATGAATAAATTCCCACTAAATCCTTTCAAAAAAGGAAGAAAAGAACTTGATGAAGATTTCTATATAGATGAAGATTATGTAGATGTGGCTGAAAGATTTAAATCAGTGATAGGTTCTGTTTACAAAGATTTAGGAATACAACAGTTAAATGCAGTATATCAGGCTGTTATTAGAGGATTAGAGAAGAATAATGGTTTATTAAATCTAAGAAGTTTCAGAGAAGAATTAGCTGAAGACAAATCATCATATGCTCAAACAGCTTTATCTCAGCTTAGTTTATTAATAGACAAAAACCCATTTGAAGAAAACAAAGACTTTGGATGGGCGTACTTAGATAAAGGTGATGGAAAGTTATTTATAATTCAATTAACTGGATTCACAAAAGATGTCCAAAGAATTATTACAGAGATGATACTTTGGGATTTATGGAATTATAAATTAAATAACGGAAGCAAAGATAATCCATTTACAGTAGTATTAGATGAGTGCCAAAATTTAAACTTTGGAGATAACTCTCCTTGTAAAAAGATTTTACTGGAGGGCAGAAAGTTTGGATGGTCAGCTTGGTTTTCGACTCAGTTCTTAAAGGGTCAGATGGATAAGGCAACTATTAGTGGATTACAAAATGCAGCTCAGAAGATTTATTTTGCTCAGACAGAGGAAGAAGCCCCTGTAGTTGCGAGTGTATTTGCTGAAAGTAATGATGAGAAGAAGGAATGGACTAAGAGGTTGATTGGACTAGAGAAGGGTACTTGTATTACTTACGGATCTATGAAGTGTGATGATGATAAGTTGTATCCTGCTGTGCCAATCAAGATTAGGATAAGTTCTTTAGAAGAGAGAATAGAAAAATAATAAGAGATAGAAAGATGATACTGTATTTATAAAGTATCATCTTTTTTATTATATCTATATATAAACCAATGATGATTATCCTTATGTAAGGGTCTTTTACCAAAATATAAATTTCAAAGTCGAACGAGATGATATTATTTATTTAAATAAGCAAAATCAAATCCACTTTCTGAATTTGAAGTATAAAAAGTTTCATCGGTATTATATACTTTAAGTGGCATCAGAATGAAGGTCAGATTATTGATTTAAAATAATATTAGCAGATTAACTTGATAGCTATTTATCAATAATTTTATTTTATATTAATAACAATAGTTGCAAAAAATAACTAGGGTAAAATAGAGTTTGATCTTTTCAAAGGTTAAAATTTGTAGTATAATATAAGAATGCAAAAAACGAAAGATAAGTCTATACAAAGGAGGCAACAAATGATAAAAGTATGTGAATTATTCGCTGGGGTTGGCGGATTCAGATTGGGTCTAGAAAATTCATCAAATGATTATAAATTTGTATGGGCAAATCAATGGGAGCCTGGAAAAAAGGTACAACATGCATATGATTGTTATGTAAGTCATTTTGGAAAAGAAAATCATATAAATTCAGATATATCAGAAATAGATAAAATAGAGATACCAGATCATGATTTATTGGTGGGTGGATTTCCTTGCCAAGATTATTCGGTTGCAAGAACAGGAGCACAAGGGATACAAGGTAAAAAGGGAGTTTTATGGTGGCAAATTAGAGATATATTAGAAGCTAAACGACCAAGATTTGTATTACTTGAAAATGTAGATAGATTATTAAAATCCCCATCTAGTCAAAGAGGAAGAGATTTTGGGGTTATGCTTGCTTGTTTTAATGAACTAGGATATTCAGTTGAATGGAGAATTATAAATGCAGCTGAATACGGATTTGCTCAAAGAAGAAGAAGAATATTTATATTTGCATTTAGAAATGATACAAAATACTCAACTAAAATAGATAATAATAATTTAAGAAATTGGATACACAAAGATGGATTTTTTGTAGAACAATTTCCAATACAATCATCTGACCTAAATAAAGATTATGATGGACAAATTACTTTTGATACAGAAAGTATTAATATTGATTCACAAGAATTAGTCATGGAATATGATGATATAGCTGATATTTCAGATAAATTCAAGATGGAATTTAGGAACTCAGGTGTAATGAATAATGGTAAAATTTATACGGAGAAAACGGAACCTTTGTATAATGAAAAATTTACTTTATTAAGAGATATATTAGAATCAGATGTAGATGAAAAATACTATCTAGATGGTGATGATGAAAAACTAGAAAAATGGAAGTATTTAAAAGGTGCTAAAAAGATTGAAAGAACAAGTAAAACTGGTCATAAATATATTTTTAGTGAAGGTCCTTTAGCATTTCCAGATCCTATAGATAGAGCGGCAAGAACAATGCTTACAAGTGAATCGTCAGTCAATAGAAGTACTCATGTTGTGGAAGATCCACAAACTAAAAGATTAAGATTATTAACACCTATTGAAGCAGAGAGATTAAATGGATTTGATGATAACTGGACGAATAGTGGAATGCCAGAGAAATTTAGATATTTCTGTATGGGGAATGCTTTAGTTGTAAACTTAATAGAAAAAATGGGCCAATCTATAAAAAATATAGTAGACTGTGAAGATGTTATTGTAAGTTTGAGTAGTAAGGATTTAAAAAATGATTATGAAAGTATTAATTTATCAAACAACATAAGACAGATTTTTAATAATTCGTTACAGTTAATAGAAAAAGTAGATTATATAGATAATGTAATTTATAATGAAGGTAGTTCAAAAATTAAAGCAAAAATTGAAGAACTATATACAAAAGAAGAATTATTAAAAATAGGAGAATCTTTAAGATCATTGAAATTTGTTGGTAAATTAATTGATGATATATTAATTGATAAAAAAGAAAATGTAGATGATAAAGGTTAAATAAATAAATTGAAAGGTACATGATTTAAATTCATGTACCTTTTTTAATAAGTGAGTTTTTTCAATAAGTTATGTTTGATATAATTATATATAATGTAAACTATTGTAAAATATGGGGGATATAAACTTGAATTATAATGAAAAATCAATAGATTCGATTATGGAATATGCAGAAGGTTTGATAGGAAAAACCTTTGGTGAGATAGATAAAAATGAAAGATTAGGAGATAACAGAGGTAAAGGTAATTTAGGTCAAGTAGTAGAAGAAAGTTATTTTGGATATGATATAAATTCTAGAGCTGAAGCAGACTTTTCTCATGTAGGTGTTGAATTAAAAGTAACACCTTTTAAAGTGAATAAAAATAAAACTATATCAGCAAAGGAAAGGTTAGTTTTAAATATTATAAATTACATGGAAGAATATAAGAAAGATTTTTATGAAAGCTCGTTTTGGCAGAAAAATAATAAACTTTTATTAGTATTTTATCAATGGAAAAAAGAGTTAGATAAAAAGGACTATGTAGTTAAGGATATAATGTTATATGAATTTTCAGAAGAAGATTTAGTTGTTATAAAAGATGACTGGAATACTATAGTTAATAAAATCAAAGAAGGAAAAGCTCACGAATTGTCTGAAGGAGATACAAACTATTTAGCAGCTTGTTCAAAAGGGGTTAACAGAAATTCTGTAAGAATCCAACCTTTTTCAAATGAATTAGCAATGCAAAGAGCTTATTCTCTAAAATCTTCATATATGACATCTTTGATTAGAAAAAGATTAGGAGTTAAAGATGATGAAGTAGTCAGTATCTTAAAAGGTACTAAAATGACAATAGAACAATTATTAGAATGTAAGTTTGAAAAATTTTATGGAAAAAGCATTGATGATATATGCAAAGAATTAAATGTAGATATTTATGCTGAAAATGGTAAATTACCTAAAAATTATGTGCAAATGATTGTAAGTAGAATACTAGGTCTTACTACAAATGATTTAAATAAGATAGAAGAGTTTTCCAAAGCTAATATTAAATTTAAAACTATAAGAATAGAGAAAAATGGAAAGATTAAAGAGCATATGTCTTTTCCTACATTTAAATATAAAGAAATAATAAAAGAAGATTGGTATAACTCTAATTTAAGAAATTTATTTGAAGAGCAGAAATATTTATTTGTTGTTTTCAGATACGATGAAAATAATGTTCTTAGGCTAGATAAAATTAAGTTGTGGAATATGCCGATAAGTGTGTTAGATACATATGTTAAGGATACTTGGGAAGAAACAGTTAGAGTTATAAAAGAGGGTGTGAAGATAGAGATAAAGGGTAGAAAAACATATGATAACTTACCTGGACCTAAATTTAATGGTATATGTCATACAAGACCTCATGCTATAAATAGTGATGATACATATGAGCTACCAGATGGCAGAAAGTTAGTTAAGAAATGTTTTTGGTTAGATAAAGATTATATATTAAATATAGTTAATAATTAAATATAGGAGCAAATATAATGGGTAAAGCAGACAGATTTGATATTTTATATAATGATAATGAAATTTATAATAATTCACCAAAGAATTCAGTTGCATATTATATTATTAAGCATATGGTAGAAAAATTAAATTATACGTATGAAGAATTAGAAAAATTATTTAACAATATTAAAAATTTAAATGTAAAAACAAGAGAAATAATAAAGACAAAAGATAAAATATCTACTTATAGAGATAAATCTGAAAAAGACGAAAAAGGAAATACTAAGTCAAGGCAGAGAAGTTATCTACCAACTAAGGATTCAGAGTTTATAGTATGCAAAAACAATAAAAATGATAATGTACAAGTTGGAGTTTGGACAGAATGGGAATATACAAATTTTCCTGTATTTGTAGAATATATAGAATCATTAAATTTGGGATATAAAATTAGAGATAATAATAAAGATATTTTTTATGGATTTATAGAAATGATAAGAAGACAAAAAATGAATCGTAGTTACAAAATAGCCTTATTATCATGTTTTATAGATGGGGATAAAATAAGAAGTGATATAACATATGATGAAATTTACAACTCGTTAAAGAGATACTATTCAATATCAAGTCATAGGAAAGACTTAAGTGATATAAAAGATTTAGAATTTTGGGGTAAAAATAAGTATATAAGCAAAATGAAGGAAACAGCTATGAAATACTTGCCACAAGAGTATTTTATATTAGATGAAGTAAATGAAACATATAGATTATGTAATGAAATATCAGAATATGTACCAGATTCTAACTTTGTTCAATTATATAAAGAAGCTGTAGAGTTTTTAGAAAATAAGTATTTTGGAAATGAAGTTGGAAAAATAGATTCAAAGAAAAAAGTAATGGATAAAACTCAAGAAGAAGTAATAAACCATATTTATAACTATATAACTAATCAAGGATATGAATATGATAAAGAACTAATATCCAACCTATATTTATCACTAAAAACAAAACCATTTGTAATATTAGCAGGAATAAGTGGTACAGGAAAATCAAAAATAGTAAGACTATTTGCTGAAAGTTTAGGGGCCACTGTTGAAAATAATCAATTTAATATGATAAGCGTTAGACCAGATTGGAATGATAGTACAGAATTAATAGGATATAAAAACTTAGAAAGCAAGTTTATAAAAGGAAAACTAACACAAATTATAGAAGAAGCATCACAAAACTTGGACAAGCCTTATTTTGTTTGTCTAGATGAGATGAATTTAGCAAGGGTTGAGTACTATCTTAGTGACTATTTAAGTGTTATAGAAAGTAGGAGAAAAGTTGACGATAAAATAGTAACAGATAAACTAATCTATGATAGTGAAATAGATGAAGAAGAGACTTTATCTTTACCAGAAAATCTTTACATAGTAGGTACTGTAAATATGGATGATACAACATTTCAATTTAGCAGAAAGGTGCTAGACAGAGCCAATACGATAGAGTTTTCAGAAGTAAACTTAGAAAATTTATTTGGTGAAAATTCAGAAGAAGGCAACTTGGATGAAAATATAGAAGTATATAATGATTTCTTAAAATCTACATATCTAAAAACTATAGATATAGAAGATGAATACAGAGATTATGCAATTGAAATAAATAAAAAAATTATAGAGATTAACAATATTCTAAAAAAATCTCAAAAACAATTTGCTTATAGAGTAAGAGATGAAATTCTATTCTATATGATTGAAAACAAAAAAGTTAATTTGATAGATGAAAATGAAGCTTTTGATTATCAAATAATGCAAAAAGTTTTGCCAACAATAAGTGGAAGTGAAAATTCAGTAAAAGAAACTTTAGTGAATTTATTTAATTTTGTTTGTGAAAAAGAGATTTTAAATGATTCAGATATAGAAGAAGCAGAGCAATTTTTAAATTCTCAAGATATAAAATATAAAAAAAGTGCTGAAAAAATAATATATATGCTAAAGGGATATAATTATGATGGATATGCAAGTTACTGGTATTAAAAAAGATATTTTGCAGATTTCCACATCAGATTTTTCACTTTATATATCAGGAAATACTCAAAATAAGAAATATAATGCCACAAATAACAATAAGAATGTTAGTGGACATATAAAAGTAGAAACAAGATTATCAGACTTGAAAAAATATACTATTAATAGTTTTGGTGAACTTGAAGAGAACGATACATCATTTATGGTTCCTAGTTTTTTTGAAGATGGTATTTATGATTTGTATTTGGAAAGTAATACAAATGACAAGTATGAACTTTATCATCACAGTAAAGAGATTAGAGAAAATATGTCCTATAGAGGAAGAAGTGTTTATGGAGCTTTTAAATTTAATGGTGATATAGGTTATTCTACATTTTATATCAGAAAAAATAATGAAGATGTTCTGACATTTACGATACAAGTCTTTCCAACAAAGTTAGACTATATGGATGATTATAATGAGATTTTAAAAGATATAAATGAAGAAGTAACTTCTTTAGTATTTGATTTTGTAAATAAGACTTTTTCTAATGTTAATATTATAGATGTTGAAAGACAAACTGAAGTTGAATTTATATCAATCCTTCATAAGATTTATGAAAGTTTAGATAAATATATCAGACGTATAGAAAAGCATCCAAAACATGGAGTTTTAAGTGAATATAATTTGAAAGATAGAGATAAAAGTAAAAGAATTGCTATTAAGGAGACCATAAAACATCTTAGAAAAAATTCATCATTAAAGGTTGTAGAAATAAGAAAGCATACAACTATAGATATTTACGAAAATCAGTATGTAAAATATATGATTAAAAGAATTTTAAATAAAATCAAAGATGTTAAACAAAACATAAAAAAATCTAAGAATGAAGATAATGAATTCTATAAAGTTTTATCTAATTATGAAAATAAATTAAAACATCACTTAAAGGGATTTTTCAGTAATATTAGTGATATAAATAATAAAAAATCTATGACGTTAGTATTTAAAATGGCAAGTGGATATAAGGAAGTTTATTATTACTATAATTTGTTATCAAAGGGGTTAGATATTTGTGAAGGTTTATATAATATAAGTAATAAAAAATTATGGAATCTTTATGAAATCTGGTGTTATCTAAAGATAAATTCTATCATAAAGGAATTAGGTTATATTCCAAGGAACTCTTCTTTTATTCAAGTAAATTCTAATGGATTAACATTATCAGTTTTACAAAATACTCAGTCTAAATTGATTTATGAGAATAAATTAGGGGAGAAGTTAGAACTTTGGTATAACAAGGCTTATTATGGGCTTCCAACTACAAATCAAAGACCCGATACAGTACTTTGTTTAAAAGGTGATAAAACTAAGGATAGGGTTTATTTATTTGATGCAAAATATAGAATTTTTATAGATAATAATGGAGAAATAGGCCCAATGGAAGAAGATATCAATGTTATGCATAGATATAGGGATGCTATAGTTAGTGAAAATAAAAAAGAAGAATATTTTAAATATAGTACATTTGGAGCTTATGTAATGTTTCCTTGCAGTGATGAGAAAAAATTTGAGGAACATAGATTTTATAAAAGTATTGAAAGAGTAAACATAGGAGCTATTCCAATGTTACCCGGATCTAATTCACTTATGAAAAAACAGATTGCTAAAATCATAGGAGAGTCTTATATAGAAGCAGTAAATAATAATCCTATATTTGATGAAGAGGGAGATTATTATAAATTTAAAAATAAAAATGTAATGATTGTTAATGTTAAAGATGAGAAGCATTTAAATGTTTATAGAGAACATAGATTTTACCATATTCCTAAATCAAGTCTTTCAAAGGTTAAATTGGGAGTAGAATATTTAGCATTTTATCAACCTCAAAATAAGTTTGGAAAAGATAGTGGAATTTGCTACTATGCTAAAATTAAAGATAGCTATACTTATAAAAGAGGAAGTTGTATAGAGTTAGAGTGTGATAATGGTAAAGAAAAAAGTATTTATATTAGATTTGATTTAGAAGAGTTTGAACCAATATCTAAAATTTCTACAGTTGAGTATGGAGTTAGAAATGTAATGTATACTACGCTTTATCTGTTAAAAAATGCTACAACCATTCATGAATTGAGTATTATTAATAGAAAAGAGATTGAAGTTTATAAGATTTTAAAGAAAATCAGTCATGATAAAAATCTTCCTTTAGAAAAACATCAAGATGGATATAAGTTTCAAGGAAATTATATTAAAGTTTATAATAATGACATTAGAGTTAATAATGAGTTAGTAAAAATCAATGAATTAGAAGATAGGTTGCTGAATATAAGTTTAAATTAATAAAAATTTGTTCCTATGAAATCTAAGGAACACATAGGAACAGTAAAATATAAAAAGTTAACAATTAAATCCATTTTATGTTAATTTAGTAATATATCAGTAAAGAAATATAAAAAGGGATTAATAAACGCATTTAAAAGTATATTTGGGAGAAGAAAAGAAAAAGCATATGAGGATATAGATGAAAATCAAATACCAGAAGAGCTTAAATCTTTAATTGGAAAAGTTTAAAGGCGAGAAATCTATGAAGCATTCTTCAATTAGACACCAAGCAGAACATGATGTAATACCGAATAATATAGAAGATTTCAAAATAGTACAAGAAAAATCAGACTCTCAAGTTTCAATTATTAAATTATAAATGCCAAGTAAATATATATTTATTAATAAATATAAGACGCAGTTTAGCTGCGTCTTATATATTATCACAAAGTTTTTTCATAAGAGAAATTAACTCATCAGACTCCTTCTTATCAAAACCTTCCAAAATCTTATCATACCATGAATCTTGATAATCATTTATAGATTTTAAAATATCCATGCCACTATCAGTAAGACATAAACTGAAAAATCTATTGTCGTCATCTCTTTTTACTTTTGTAACATAATTAAGTAATTCGAGTTTTTTTATATTTCTAGTAACAATAGCACTATCTACATTTAAAAACTTTGCTATATCCTTTAAATTACAGTTTTTATTATTATCTATCAACATCATACAACGCCACATATTAAGAGTTATATTATATTTTGATAATTTTACTTCAGAGTGCTTAATAAAAGACCTATTTAAATCTGACAAATATTTACCCAATACTTTATATGACAATCACATTCCTCTTTTCTAATTACTTTTTTTTTCGTAAATTATAGGATCAACGAAACCAAAAGTTATTTTACCATTTTTTCTAAATACTTCGCTAACATACATTTTACCATCTTCTATTCTTTCCTTTAAAGTAAATTCTGTTTCACTAGAGAAGTTGCTTATACTTTCACCTTCATAAACACCGTTATTTTCTTTATAGACCATAGGTGTAAATTTAGATGAAATTTTAAGCTCATTGTAGTTTATTACTAAATCTTCGTTATCATTTCTAAAATCAGCTTTAGATATATTTTCTGGTAAATCATAAGAAGTTAATACAACATTGTTATCTTTATTTAATGTAAATAAAAATAAATGAGGAAGTATATTTTTGAATTTTCCTTGTTCATAATAACTTTCTTCAATAACAAAATATCCTTCAAAGTTTTCTGGTAAGTTTTTAATTTTATGGTTACAAACATTGTTTATATGTCTTGCTTTAGGATGTACAACTTTTCCAGATTCGAATTCTTTTTTTAGTTGGTTGTCGTTGTTAAATTCTCCACATAAGTTTTTTATAAATATTTCTAGTTTATTCAAATTAAATCACTCCTTAAATTAATTGATAATGTCAATTATAGTTATATTAGTTGATAGTGTCAACCATGCATTACATAATATTAAAATATGATACTATAATAAATAATATAGTTCAAAATAAAAAATAAGGGTTATAACATTTTTGTTATCACCCTTAAAATATTGAAATTTAGCTATTTATAACTTTTTTTACTATAGGCATATCAGCAGGTGCCCATACTAAAGAATTTAGGTTTTCTCTTTTTAAATATATTATCTCAGAATGTTCATCAGCTAAAGGAGAACCTTCAACTAAATCACATTTTATTGCTGTTAAATTAACTATTATATTTTCATACTCATGAGTATTCTCATCAAATATTTCAACTGCTTTTACTGTGCAGCTTAGCTCTTCTTTTATTTCTCTTTCTATGGCTTCATGCAATGATTCGCCTTTCTCTACTTTTCCACCTGGAAATTCCCATTGGTTAGGAAGTATCATATCAGGAGATCTTAGTGCGCATAATATTTCATTATTTTCATTTTCAATGATTGCAGCTACTACTTTAACTGTTTTTTTCAAATAAATCACCTCGCATAATACTATACCATAAAAGTTAGAAAAAGTAGTAAAATATTAAGATTTAAACTAATAAACTTATACTATATGATAAAAAAGAATTGGACAAATAAGTAAAAAAGAGTTATTTAATATATTAAGGAAAAAATTAAAAATAAAAAGGGGAATTTAGGAGATGAATTTTAATTCTACAAATAATAGATATAATTCTATTCGAAACTTAATATATTCTAATAATGGTGCAGTGGCAACTTCCACACCCATAGCAGCTCAGGTAGGGCTAGAAATTTTAAAAAAATTGAACTTGATTCTAATAAAGAAAATGTTGAAAATTATTCTGCACTTGAAGATGATGACAGAATAACAAAGGTTGGAAAGTTACTGCGCAAATATCGTCTG
>ERZ824488.2890-NODE-2890-length-14078-cov-3.640091_pt1 | contig 14078 bp, 12 predicted proteins | sample MGYA00519936_ERZ824488 | MGnify/ENA primary metagenome ERZ824488 (study PRJEB31778, sample SAMEA3449153) | human gut metagenome | biome: human gut; feature: human-associated habitat; material: faeces | place: United Kingdom | collected 2010/2012 ... | reverse complement strand
CTCATCGGCGGTATTTTCTTCGGCGCCATGCATGACTTCGGCGCCCTGTTCGCCTCCATCCGCCACAACGGCGGCTCCATAGGCGAAGTCATCAAGGCCAACATAGGCGTGCGCGCCCAGAGGCTGTTCACCATCTTTGCCCTGCTGGTTCTGATTCTGGTCATTGCCTCCTTCACCGCTGTTGTCGCGGGCACCTTTGTTTCCGTGGCCGCTGAGGGCGAGGCTGCTCTGCCCTTCATTACCGTCGGCCGTGCGAATGTAAGCGGCAACGCTTCCACCGCCACCACCTCCCTGCTTTTCATCGTTATTGCTTTTATCTTCGGCTTCTTTGTGTACCGCAAGAATGTCAAGATCGGCCCCGCCACCATCGTCGGCATCATCGGCGACACCACGCAGATCGACCCGTTCCTCCTTGAGAGCATGGACATCATCGAGCGCGTCCAGCGCGTGACCGAGCCCTTCAAGAAGGCAAACCGCAAGTTCCACCCCGAGGACACCGTCATCGACTGCGGCTACGGCGTCAAGGTGGGCGGTGGCAACTTCCAGGTCATGGCCGGCCCCTGCTCCGTGGAGGGCAAGAACCTCATAGAGATCGCCCGCGCGGTCAAGGCGTCCGGGGCCGCCATCCTGCGCGGCGGCGCCTTCAAGCCCCGCACCTCCCCCTACGCCTACCAGGGCATGGGTGAGCGCGGCCTCGACCTGCTCATGGAGGCGGGAGCCGAGCTCGGGATGCCCGTCGTGACCGAAATCATGGACCCGCGCGACGTCCAGACCTTCCTCGACCACGGCGTCCAGGTCATGCAGATCGGCGCGCGTAACGCCCAGAACTTCACCCTGCTCAAGGAGGTCGGAAAGACCCAGGTGCCGGTCCTTCTCAAGCGCGGCATGTCCGAGACCATCGACGAGCTGCTGATGGGCGCCGAGTACATCATGAGCGAGGGCAACCCCAACGTCATGCTCTGCGAGCGCGGCATCCGTACCTTCGAGACGCGCACCCGCAACACCTTTGACGTCAACGCCATCCCCGTCCTGCACCACCTCACGCACCTTCCCGTCATCGGAGACCCGAGCCACGCCACCGGCTACACCCGCTACGTGCGCCCGGCCGCATACGCGGCCTGCGCGGCCGGCGCCGACGGCCTTGAGATCGAGGTCCACGACAACCCGTCCCAGGCGTGGTCCGACGGCGCCCAGGCACTCACCCCGGCGCAGTTCGACGACGCCATGCGGCGCATTGCCCTCATCCGCGAGGCCGTCTGCGCAGACCTCCCAGAGGAGGAGTAGCCGTGCCCGAGCAGAGCAGCACCACCTCCTTTGTGCCCGGACGCTGCGGTGTCGTGGGCCTGGGCCTCATGGGAGGCTCCTTCGCCCGCGCCTTCCGAGCCGCCGGCCGCGAGGTCTTTGCTTGGAACCGCACGCGCAGCACGCTCGAACTTGCAGAGATCGAGACTGTGACCGGCGAGCTCACCGACGACGTCATAAGCACCTGCGAGCTCATCATCCTCGCGGGCTACCCCCAGTCCGCCATCGACTGGCTGCGCGAGAAGGCCGACCTCATCGCCGACGGCGCTATCGTCATAGACACGGTGGGCGTCAAGCGCGTCATCTGCGAGACCTGCGACAAAATCTCGGAGGGCCACGGCTGGACCTTCGTGGGATGCCACCCCATGGCGGGAACCCAGTACTCGGGCTTCGCGCACTCTCGCGCCACCATGTTCAAGGGCGCCCCCATGGTGGTCGTCCCGCCCAAGATGGCCGACCTCGAGCGCGCCGACCTTCTCGAGCGCCTGAAGGAGCTCTTGGCGCCCTGCCAGTTCGGCAGCTTCACGCTGGCCACTGCCGGCGTCCACGACCACGTCATAGCCTTCACGTCCCAGCTGGCGCACGTCGTCTCCAACGCATACGTCAAGAGCCCGACCGCCCGCGAGCACCACGGCTTCTCGGCGGGCAGCTACCGCGACCTCACCCGCGTGGCGCAGCTGAACGCCACAATGTGGACCGAGCTCTTCCTCGACAACGCCGACAACCTCTCGGAGGAGCTGGGCTGCATCATAGACAACCTGCAGCAGTACAAGGACGCCATCGACGAGAAGGACGCCCCGAGGCTCAAGGAGCTTCTCGCCGAGGGCGACCGCATCAAGAGGGAGGTCGAGGGCAGGTGAGCGCACCCAAGACGCAGGTCGTCCACGTAAGCTGCCCCTCGATGGACTACGACGTGCACGTTGGCGCGGGAACCCTCTCCGAGGTGGGCGCCATCACCCGCGAGTCCTGCGGGGGCGGACGCTGCTGCGTCATCTCCGAGACCAACGTGGCGCCCCTCTACCTGGAGCGCGTCTCCCAGAGCCTGGCCGAGGCCGGCTACGAGGTCTCGAGCCTGGTCTTTGAGGCCGGCGAGAGGAGCAAGAACGTCAGGACCCTCTCGTGGCTCCTCGAGGGCCTGGCCGAGCGCGGCCTCACGCGAGACGACTGTGTGGTGGCCCTCGGCGGCGGCGTGACGGGCGACATAGCGGGACTCTCGGCCGCAATGTACCTGCGCGGCATCAAGGTCGTCCAGGTGCCCACCTCGCTTCTGGCCATGGTCGACTCCTCCGTGGGCGGCAAGGTGGCCATAGACCTTGAGGCCGGCAAGAACCTCGCGGGCGCCTTCTGGCAGCCGCGCGCCGTGGTGGCCGACGTCACGTGCCTCCACAGCCTCAGCCACGAGCTTCTGACCGACAGCTGCGGCGAGGTCATCAAGCACGCGGTGCTTGCCGACGACGCCCTGCTGGAGGAGCTCTGCGCGCGTCCGCTCAACGGCGGCGACGCGGCCGTGCTCGACGACGCCCACCTGGTGGACGTCGTCGCGAGAAACGTCTCCATAAAGCGCGACGTGGTCAACGCCGACGAGCGGGAGCACGGCATGCGCCAGACGCTCAACCTCGGTCACACCATTGGCCACGGCATCGAGGCCGCGAGCGACTTTGCGCTGGGCCACGGCTCCTGCGTCGCGGCGGGCCTGTGCTGCATGCTGCGCTCCTGCGTGGCCCTCGGCTGGACCGACCCCGCCCTCGCCCAGAGGGTCGAGAGGTGTGTGGAGGCCCACGGCCTTCCCACCGACACCCAGGTGGACCATCAGACCCTCATGTCATACATGACGCACGACAAGAAGCGCCACGGCGACTCCATGAACGTGGTCGTCGCGCGCGGCGCCGAGGACGTCGTCGTGCGAAGGGTCTCCCTTGACGAGCTCGCGCGCATCGTGGAGCTCGGCTGCGGCACTAAGGAGTAGCGCTTGAACGTCACCATCACGCCGGCCCGCCTCGAGGGCACCGTCAAGGCGCCGGCTTCCAAGTCCGAGGCGCACCGCCTCCTCATCTGCGCCGCGCTCTCGCCCGAGACCTGCGACATAGACTGCGACACCACCTCCCAGGACATCGACGCCACCGCGGAGTGCCTGCGCGCCCTTGGCGCCCAGGTCACGCGCACGCGGCTGGGCTTTTGCGTCGTCCCCATCCCGCGAGACGAGACGGGCAGGCCCAGGGCCAGGCGCGGCGCGCTTCTTGACTGCGGCGAGTCCGGCTCGACGCTGAGGTTCCTGCTGCCCGTGGCTGCGGCGCTTGCCTGCGACGCGAGGCTGACCGGCCACGGGCGCCTTCCCGAGCGACCCCTCTCCCCCCTCTACGAGGAGCTCGTTGCCCACGGCTCCGAGCTGGGCCCCAAGGGCATCATGCCCCTTTCCGTGGGAGGCAGCCTCTCCGCGGGGCGCTTCACCATCGCCGGAAACGTCTCTTCCCAGTACGTGAGCGGCCTCCTGATGGCGGCGCCCCTGCTCGACCAGCCCACCGAGGTCCTGGTCACGGAGCCTGTCGAGTCGCTTCCCTACATCGACCTCACCATCGCCGCCTTGAGGGAGTTCGGCGTCGAGGTGGCCCGCAAGAAGGTGGCCACGCCCGACGGAGGCGCGCTCTCGCTCACGGTAGGTCCCAGGCCGGGACTCGTCTCGCCGGGAGGTGTCGCCGTGGGCGGCGACTGGAGCAACGCGGCGTTCTGGCTCTGCGCGGCCGCGCTCGGAAACCCCGTGCGCGTCACGGGGGTCAACCCCGACAGCGTCCAGGGAGACCGCGCCGTCCTGGGCGCCCTGGCCCTGCTGGGCGCCCGTGTCTCTCGCCAGCCGGGAGCCGTCGACGTCACCCCAGACGACCCGCGCGGGACGCGCCTTGACGTCCGCAGCTGCCCCGACCTCGTGCCGCCCCTGGCCGCCGTGGCCGCCTGCTCGGCGGGCACCACCACCGTCACCGGTGCGGCGCGGCTTCGAATCAAGGAGTCCGACCGCCTCGAGACGGTCTGCGCCTGCGTGAACGCCCTGGGAGGCAACTGCAGCACCACTGAGGACGGCCTGGTCATTCAGGGCGTGGAGAGCCTCGCCGGAGGCACCGTCAACGCAGCCAACGACCACCGCATCGCCATGATGGCCGCCATCATGGCCACCCGCTGCGAGGGGCCCGTCACCATCCTAGGCGCGCAGTGCGTGGCCAAGTCCTACCCCGCCTTCTTCAAGGACTACGCGTCCCTGGGCGGAAACGTCGCCAAGGAGGCGTGAGAGATGCCCTCGACCATTGGAACCGCCCTCAAGGTCACCGTCTTCGGCCAGTCCCACTCCGCCGGGGTGGGCTGCGTCATGGAGGGCCTGCCCTCGGGCTTCAAGGTTGACCTGGACGCACTGGACGCCTTCATGGCCCGGCGCGCCCCGGGAAACGCCCCCTGGACCACCCCGCGCAAGGAGGCCGACTCCCCGCGCATCCTCTCGGGCCTCAACCCCGACGGCCGCACCTGCGGGGCTCCGCTTGCCGCAGTCATCCAACACGCGCTCCCAGGACTACGGGAACACCATGGGCGTGCCGCGTCCCGGCCACGCCGACTTCACCGCCTGGGCAAAGTGGCACGGCAACCAGGACATTCCCGGCGGCGGCCACTTCTCCGGCCGCCTGACGGGGCCCCTGTGCGTCGCCGGCGGCATCTGCCTGCAGTGGCTTGCCGCCCAGGGCATCCGCGTGAGCGCCCACGTGGCTGAGTGCGCAGGCGTGGCCGACGAGCCCTTCCGCGTGGCCGACAACTCCCCCGAGGCAAACGCGATTCTCGCCACGCAGATGGTCGCACTGGCAGACGGGCGCGACTTCCCCGCCATCAGCGGCGACGCCGCAGCCCGCATGACCGAGGCCATCATGGCCGCCAAGGCAGACAAGGACTCCGTCGGCGGCGTCATCGAGTGCGTGGCCACGGGCCTTCCGGCAGGCGTCGGCTCTCCCATGTTCGACGGCCTCGAGAACGTCATCGCGCGCGCCGTCTTTGGCATCCCCTCGGTCAAGGGAATCGAGTTCGGCCTGGGCTTTGAGAGCGCCCGCGTTCGCGGCAGCCAGGACAACGACCCCTACGAGGTGCGCGAGGGCGCGTGCGTCCCCCGCACCAACAACGCCGGGGGCATCCTCGGCGGCATCTCCACCGGGGCGCCGCTGCACTTCCGCTGCGCGCTCAAGCCCATCTCGAGCATAGGCATCGAGCAGGACTCCGTGGACCTCAAGCGCATGGAACCGGCAAGGCTCGCCGTGCGCGGCCGTCACGACGCCACCGCCGTGACGCGCGCCGTGCCCGTCGTGGAGGCCGTGTGCGCGCTCGCCGTGGCGGACTCCCTGCTCGCATGGCCCGCGGAGCCCCTGAGGTAGGGCGACCCCCGCCGCGCGACCCCGCGACACCGCACACCCAAGGCAAAAGTTAAGGAACTTACAGGCAAGATGACAGACCTCTCCCAGCTGCGGTCCGAGATTGACCGCATTGACACCCAGCTCTTCGAGCTCTTCTCCCAGCGCGTCGACGTGGCCAGAAGGATTGGCGACTACAAGCGCGAGCGCGGACTTGCGGTGTTTGACCCAACCCGCGAGCGCCAGAAGGTGGCCGACGCGGGCGGCCGCGTGCCCCCCGAGCTCTCAACCTACGCGCAGGTCCTCATGGAGCTCCTCATGGAGGCCGCCCGCAGCCAGGAGGTGGACCCCGCGACCCCCGCAGACGCCGACTTCGAGCCCATCGAGCGCGCTGTGGAGCAGACGCCTGCGGTCTTTCCCTCGACGGCGCAGGTGGCCTGCCAGGGCGTCGAGGGCGCCTACTCCCAGATTGCCGCCGACCGGTTCTTCCGTCACCCCTCCATCAGCTACCTTGACAGCTTCGAGGGGGTCTTCCGCGCCGTCGAGCAGGGCCTCTGCCAGTACGGCGTCCTGCCCATCGAGAACTCCACGGCCGGCTCGGTCAACAAGGTCTACGACCTCATGATGGAGCACGACTTCCACGTGACGCGCACCTCTCGCGTGCGCATAGACCACAACCTCCTGGCCAAGCCGGGGACGCACCTGGAGGACGTACGGGACATCTACTCGCACGAGCAGGCCATCAACCAGAGCCAGGCCTTCCTCTCCACGCTGCCCAACGCGCGCGTCCACGTGGTTGAGAACACCGCGATGGCGGCCAAGCGCGTCTCGGAGTCCGACCGAGCCGACGTGGCCGCCCTCTCCTCCCGCCCCTGTGCGAGCCTCTACAGCCTTGACGTGCTGGCAGAGTGCGTGCAGGACCGCGACAACAACTACACACGCTTCGCGTGCATCTCCAAGGACCTCCAGATCTTCCCCGGCGCGGACCGCACGAGCCTCATGGTGGTCCTCAACCACGAGCCGGGCTCGCTCTACAAGATGCTCGCCAAGTTCTACGCGCTCGACCTCAACCTCCTCAAGCTGGAGAGCCGCCCCATCCCCGAGCGCGAGTTCGAGTTCATGTTCTACTTCGAGGTGGCGGCCCACGTCGCCTCCCCCGAGTTCAAGACCCTGATGACCACCATCGGCCAGCACTGCCAGGAGTACCGCTACCTGGGCAGCTACACGGAGGTTCTCTAATGACGGAGCAGACAAGCCAGAACATGGCCCCGTTCGGCCTTCTGGGCCGCAAGCTTGGCCACAGCTGGTCGCCGCAGATCCACGCGCGCCTGGGAAGCGCGCCCTACGAGCTCCACGAGCTGGAGCCCGAGGAGCTGGCCGGCTTTGTCCGCGGGGGCTCGTGGCGCGGTCTCAACGTGACCATCCCCTACAAGCGCGAGGCCGCCCAGCTTGCCGACGAGGTGAGCGAGCGCGTGCTGCGTCTGGGCGTGGCAAACACGCTCGTCCGCCGTACCGACGGAACCATCTACGCCGACAACTCCGACGTCTTGGGCTTTGCCTGGATGCTCGAGCGCTTCTGCGAGCGCCACCTCGGCGGCTCCGCGCCCGAGGCGCTGGGGGCGAGGAAGTGCCTGGTCCTGGGCTCCGGAGGGGCCAGCCAGGCCATCCGCGCCGCCCTCGAGGACGCCGGTGCGCGCGTGGTCACCATCTCGCGCACCGGCGGCGAGACCTACGAAACCCTGGCCGAACGCCACGCGGACGCCGCCCTCATGGTGAACACCACCCCCGTGGGGATGTACCCCAACTGCCCCGCCACGCTCGTCTCGCGCGAGGTCATGGCGCGGCTCGAGGGGCTTGCCGGTGTGCTGGACATCGTCTACAACCCCGAGCGCACCGAGCTCTGCCTCATCGCCGAGGAGCTGGGCATTCGCAGCGAGAGCGGCCTTGCCATGCTCGTCGGCCAGGCCCGCTTCTCCAGCGAGCTCTTCCAGGGACACGCCATTGAGGACGAGCTTCTGGAGAAGATCGAGGACGAGCTGCGCTCGCTCACCAGAAACGTCGTACTCATCGGCATGCCGGGCGCGGGCAAGACCAGTTGCGGCAAGCGCCTTGCGCGCATGCTGGGACGCCCCTTCGTCGACATCGACGAGGCCATCCTGGCAGACACCGGCCGCGGCGCCGCCCAGATCATCCAGGAGGACGGCGAGGACGCCTTCCGACGCGTCGAGACCGAGGTGACCGCCTCCTACTGCAAGCGCTCCGGCATGGTCATCGCGTGCGGCGGCGGCGTGGTGACGCGCCCCCAGAACCGCGACCTGCTGCGCCAGAACGGCCGCGTCGTCCTTGTCGACAGGCCGCTGGACGAGCTCTCCGACAAGGGCAGGCCCGTCTCGCAGGCAAAGGGCGTCGAGCGCCTGGCCGCCGAGAGGATGCACCTCTACCACGAGTGGGCTGATGTGATCCTCAGGTGCACCGGCTCGGCGCAAAGTGATGCAGAGCTCGTGAAGGAGCTGCTGCGTCTCTAGCCGTCCACGGAAATGATGGGCGCGTCTGCGGACGCACCCGCCACCGCAACAAGACGGCAACGAGGCGAAACGTATACTCACGTCTCGACATTTACCGGCGTAAGCATGACATACCAGAAAGGACCCTCCCGTGAACAAGACCATGCAGATAGCACGTGACGTCCTGGCCGCCGTCGGCGGGGCAAATAACGTCACGGCCAACGACATCTGCATGACACGCCTGAGGCTACTGACCGAGGACCCCTCCCTCGTCGACACCGAGCAGCTGAGCGGCACGAGCGGAGTCCTGGGCATCGTCAAACGCGGGACCAACGGGGTCGAGGTCGTCTTCGGGCCCGGCAAGGTGGATGGCGTGCACGACGCCATAGCCGGTCTCACGGGGCTCGACTCAGACGCCGCGGACTTCTCGTCCGACGCTCCCGCGGAGGCCGACGCCCTGAGGGTCACCATCAGCGACAAGGGCCTCCCCTCCTCCGATGACGCGCAGGACGACAAGGGCGCCATGGACCTCGATGACATGCGCGAGCTCATGAGCATCCTCGACGCCGAGAACCAGAAGGACGAGCCTGCGGAGGCCGAGGGCGCCGCCACGGAGGAGGAGCCCGAGGGCGCGCGCGTCATCGTCATCAACGGACCCAACATCAATATGCTAGGCATCCGCGAGCCCAAGATCTACGGTAGCCAGTCCTACCAGGCACTTCTCCAGCTCTGCCAGGAGGCGGCCAAGGATGCCGGCTTTGCGGAGTGCTCCTGCTTCCAGTCAAACCACGAGGGAGACCTCGTCGACGCCATCCAGGATGCCTACGGAAGCTATGACGGCATCGTGATCAACCCAGGCGCGTACACGCACACCTCCATAGCCATCCTTGACGCCGCCAAGGCCGTGGGCCTGCCCATGGTGGAGGTCCACATCTCCAAGGTGAACGAGCGCGAGGACTTCAGGCAGGTCTCCTACATCAGGGCAGCGTGCTTTGAGACCGTCTGCGGCCTGGGCATCGAGGGCTACCGCAAGGCCATCTACGACCTTGCCGAGAAGATTGGCCTGTAGCCAAACGCGTTTTGGGTTCGACGCTTTGGGCCCCACGGCAGCCCTCTTTGCGGTGTTTGACACAGCCCCGCCAGTCGACAAGAGATTTACCTGCAGTTATACAAATCTTGATGAGAGAAGGTCCTCGGACCTCGAATCCAAAACGTAATAGGGAGATCTCGAGGCGGTCCGTTAGGCCAACGAATTGGTGCGAAGGACACCGGCTTCGGTCACCACGAAGTCGACGGAAACGTCCGTGTCGTCATGCGGGAGCTCGGCGCAGCTCAGCTGGAGTCTACGGCAGAGACCGACCTTGTGACCGGGATAGAAGGCCAGAAAGCGATCGTAGTACCCGCCGCCATAGCCAATTCGTCGGCCGCAGGCGTCAAACGTGAGGCCGGGAACCAGGCACGCGGACCCCACCATCTCTGACGTGCCGAGGGGACGAGCGCCCCCAAGCGGCTCCAGGATTCCATGAGCGCCAGGCGCAAGCTCGGAGAGTGCCACAATCTCGTAGAAGGCCATGGAGTGGGCCGCCTCGTCGCAGCGCGGGACCGCGACGCGCCTGCCCGACGAAAGAAGAGAGCGGATGACCCCCAGGGTCTGCACCTCTGAACCAAAGGAGACGTAGGAGAGGACGACCGAGGCAGCCGACACCTCCGGCATGCCCATGACCCGACGGGCGATTCCCTCGTCGGCGGCATCGCGCACGCAGGAGGGGAGGCGCTTGCGAAAGGCGAGGTAGTGGGACCTGAGGGAGCCCTTGTCGGCATCCGTCCCGCACGAGCTTGCCATGGTCTTTCCCCTCCCCCCGCAAATTGGCACCGCAGCGCAACTTCACCATTTTAGCAGCGAGCGAGCCGCCTGCGGGGACGGGGCTTTTGCCGTAACATGGAAGCCTGCGAAAACAAGCCGCTCCCAACAAAGGAGAGAACATGCCCAACGAGGGAAGCTACGACGCCGCGCTTGAGCGCAGCAACCGCGTCCACGAGGACCTGAAGGTCAACCCCGGCAAGTACACCATGCTCACCGGAGACCGCCCCACCGGCCGCCTGCACCTGGGCCACTACTTCGGCACACTGGTTGACCGCGTGCGCCTGCAGGAGATGGGCGTCCACACCAACGTTATCATCGCCGACTACCAGGTGATCACGGACCGCGACACCACCAAGGCCATCCAGGACAACGTCTTCAACATGGTCGTAGACTACCTTGCCTGCGGCATCGACCCCGAGAAGACCATGATCTTCACCCACTCCGCGGTGCCCGAGGAGAATCAGCTCATGCTGCCCTTCCTCTCGCTGGTGTCAGAGGCCGAGCTCGAGCGCAACCCCACGGTCAAGGCCGAGCAGGAGGCCTCCGGCCACGAGCTGACGGGCCTGCTTCTGACCTACCCCGTGCACCAAGCCTGCGACATCCTCTTCTGCAAGGGCAACATCGTCCCGGTCGGCCGCGACCAGCTCCCGCACATCGAGGTCACCAACAAGATCGCCCGCCGCTTCAACAAGCGCTACGGGAAGGTCTTCCCCGAGGTAACGGGCCTTCTCACCTCAACGCCGCTGCTGCCCGGCCTTGACGGCCGCAAGATGAGCAAGTCCTACGGCAATGCCATTTCCATCTCCATGACCGCTGAGGAGACCGCCAGGCTCATCAAGAAGGCAAAGACCGACTCTGAGCGCAACATCACCTTTGACCCCGAGAGCCGCCCCGAGGTCTCCGCTCTTCTGACCACCGCGGGCATCTGCTCCGGGCGCGACCCCAAAGAGCTCGCCGACGAGATCGGCATGGGTGGCGGCGGCCAGCTCAAGAAGGTCGTCACCGAGGCGGTCAACGGCCGCTTTGCCGAGATCCGCGAGCGCCGCGAGAAGATCGTCCAGGACACCGACTACATCCACGACATCATCGCCGACGGCAACCGCCGGGCCAACGCCATCGCGCACGAGACCCTCTGCGAGGTCCGCGAGGCCATGGGCATGGTGTACTAGGACAGCGCAGGCTCAACCCCGCCATAACAAGACGAGGAGAAGTTCATGGATGACAGACAGGCCCTCATAGACGAGGAGAACGAAGAGCGCTTGGAGACGGGCGCCCCTCCCATTCCGGGGGGCTCGGCGGAGGTGAGGTCCCATGGCGGAGCCGTGGCTGCCGCCATTGTGGCCGCCGTCGTTGCGGTGCTTCTCGTAGGCCTCGTGGCCTTTGCGGTCTTTTCCGTGGCCAAGACCAGAAATACCCCTACCTGGGTGGGCTCGGGCATCGGCGGCTCCAACACCACGTCTGCCCCGAGCCTAAGGCCACAGAGCCAGGAAGACGCAGCCGGCCGCTACTATGCCTTCTGGAAGTACGAGGACGACGAGATCTGGGGCTACATCTTCGACCTCTACGCGGACGGCACCGGCGAGTTCCACCTCTTCCTAGCCGAGGACGACGAGTTCACGCGCGCCGAGGTTGACGGCGAGGACTACAGCGAGGGGCTCCTCTGGGAGCAGGACGGCTCCGTGGTCACGCTCACCAACCCCGGAGGCGAGGAGACGCTGCCCGACGCGCCCAACGATTACGTGCTCACCGGCACCAATGGCCACCGGGTACTCTCGCCCAGCGACCCGAACAGCTACCACTACCCCGACGAGGTCCTCTACGAGAGCTACGACGAGGCCCTTGCCAACATGTCCGAGTAGTCACAGGTCACGCGGCAGACCTAAGGAAAAGGAGCCCGGCACCAGCGGCGGTGCCGGGCTCCTCGTGTTTCTCGCTCGCCGCGCAGGCCCGCCTACTCGGACTCGGGATCCTTGAGCGTCGCGTACATGACGGCCTTGATGGAGTGCATGCGGTTCTCGGCCTCGTCGAAGACGCGGGAGCGCTCGGACTCAAAGACCTCGTCAGTGACCTCGAGCTCGGGCAGGCCGAACTTCTGGAAGATGTCCTCGCCAATGGTGGTGTTGCGGTCGTGGAAGCTAGGCAGGCAGTGCATGAAGATGGCGTCGTCGGCCGCCTTGGCCATGAGCTCGGCGTTAACCTGGTACTTGGAGAGCAGCTCGATGCGCTTGGCCCACAGGTCGCTGGACTCGCCCATGGAGACCCAGATGTCCGTGTAGATGACGGAGGCGCCGGCCGCGCCCTCGTCCACGTCCTCGGTCAGCGTGATGGTGCAGCCGTTCTCGGCGGCAATCTCGCGGCACTGCTCCACGAGCGCGGCGTCGGGCATCTGCTCGGCCGGGCCGCAGGCGCAGAAGTCGATGCCGAGCTTGGCGCACACCACCATGAGCGAGTTGCCCACGTTGTTGCCCGCATCGCCCATGAACGTGAGCTTGTTGCCCGCAAGCTTGCCGGTGTGCTCGCGCACGGTGAGCATGTCGGCGATCATCTGCGTGGGGTGGAACTCCGTGGTGAGGCCGTTCCACACGGGTACGCCGGCGTTGGCGGCGAGGTCCTCAACGATGCTCTGCGCAAAGCCGCGGTACTCGATGCCGTCATACATGCGCCCAAGCACGCGCGCCGTGTCCTCGATGGACTCCTTCTTGCCCATCTGCGAGCTCTTGGGGTCCAGGTAGGTGACGCCCATGCCCAGATCCATCGCGCCCACCTCGAAGCTGCAGCGCGTGCGGGTGGACGTCTTCTCGAACAGCAGCACGACGTTCTTGCCGTGCAGCCAGTCGTGCGCCTCGCCGGCCTTCTTCATGGCCTTGAGCTCAGCGGCGAGGTCAATGAGGTAGAGGATCTCATCCGTGGAGTAGTCGAGCAGCTTCAGGAAGTTGTGGCCGGAGAGGTCGACGCCCTTGGCCGCGTACGTCTCGTCTGCCTTCGTGTGGTTCATGGTGTCCCCTCTCACGGCGCCAATCGATCGGTGCCCGTTGCGTGTTTTGTTCGGTGCTTCTCTTATTCAGATTCTTGCATAAACTATCACTGAATCTAATATTTTGTGATTATAGACACACTCTCTACGCGATACAAGCAAGAAGACGAGAGCGCGTGCCCCGTGGGCGCCGCCAGGCCGCCCCTACACCGCATCCCTCACGAAGGGCATGCTCATGCAGCGAGGGCCGCCGCGACCGCGGGAGAGCTCGGAGCTGGGCAGCACGACAAGCTCGAGGCCCGCCTTGGCAAGCGCCTCGTTCGTGGCGGTGTTGCGCTGGTAGACGCAGATGCGCCCGGGCGCTATCGCAAGCGTGTTGGAGCCGTCGTTCCACTGCTCGCGCGCCGCGGCGATCGGGTCTCCCCCGCCGCAGCGGATGAGCCGCACGGCGTCGAGCCCCAGGATACGCGCGAGCACGCGGTCAAGCGGCTCGACGATCTCCTCGACGTCCAGCTCCCCCGGACGCGCGCCGGCCGTGATGCGGAACACCTGTAGCGTGCCGAGAATGGCCGGGTGCACGGTGAACGTGTCCACGTCGATCTGCGTGAGCACGGTGTCCAGGTGCATGAACGCGCGGCTCTCCGGGATGCGCAGCGCATAGAGCTGCTCGACGGGGCACTCCTCGTCCCAGATCATGCGGCTTGCCATGGCGTCGATTGCCGCGGCCTCCGTGCGCTGCGAGATGCCCACGCAGATGGAGCGCTCACCCAGCACGAGGACGTCGCCGCCCTCCACGTGATAGGCAAGGTCGCGGTCGTACCACAGCGGCACGTCGCGGTACTCGGGGTGGCACGCGAACAGGTAGCGGCCGTAGATGGTCTCGCGACGGCGCGTGGCCTGATACATCCGGTTGAGGTTGACGCCCGGCCCCACCACGCAGAACGGGTCCCTCGTGAAGTAGAGGTTGGGCATGGGGTCCACGATGAGCTCGGTGTCAGGCTCGGCCGCGTCCCCGAGCGCCGCCACGAGCGTGGATGCGGAGCCCGCGCGGGCAGACGTTG
>ERZ824488.2887-NODE-2887-length-14095-cov-3.359900_pt1 | contig 14095 bp, 9 predicted proteins | sample MGYA00519936_ERZ824488 | MGnify/ENA primary metagenome ERZ824488 (study PRJEB31778, sample SAMEA3449153) | human gut metagenome | biome: human gut; feature: human-associated habitat; material: faeces | place: United Kingdom | collected 2010/2012 ... | reverse complement strand
ACGTTTTCATTGACCGGATACGTGTTGAGCACGGGTTCGCCGAAATCGATGCCGCCCAACGGCTTGATGGACTGGCCGCCGCCGCAGCCGCTCAGCGGGATGCGGTAGCCGGCCTGCTCCCAAGCCTCGCGGGCCACCGGGTCGACCGGCACATCGGCGGTGATGAAGTGGTCCGGCACCACCGGCGGGAAATACTTGTCCACCGAAAGGGTCTGATAGCGCTCCTCGTCCACGCCAATCACGTCGGCCAGCTGGAAGAACCGGCCCGTTTGGAAGCGCGGTGCCGAGCTCGGCTCGCCCACGCCCACGAACGCGCCGCCGCCACGCACCCAGGCGCGCACGGTTTCCACGAGCTTCGGGTTGGTCCACACATCGCCGCCGGTGAATGCGGTGTCGACCGGGCCGCCGTTGATGATTACGTCGATATCGCTATCGATGCCATGCGCGAGTACGTCGTCGAAGCTGATGAACCGCACGTTCACGCGCATGCCGGACAGGGATTCCAGAATGCCGTAGTAGGAGTAGGTCTGCTTGTTGGGCAGGGCGTGTGCCACGGTGAACGCCATCCAGGAGCGCATCTTGCCCCAGGAATTCAGAATCGCCACGTTGAGCTCACCTTCGGCGGCCACCCCACCGGTGCGGTCGTGGATGTCGCGGAATTCGTTGGCGATATGGGTCACCGTGTCCACGAACTTCGGGAACTTGGCGGCCAGGGAGAGGTAGCCGCCGTAGCCCATGCGGCTGATCGGCGAGCGCAGGATCGCGCGGCGGGCCTTGCGCCAGTTGTCGAGGCCTTCGATGCTCGGATCGTTGCCCTCGTAGAACGTGTCGGGGAAGAAGTACGGCAGGAAGCGGCCTTCGGTGTACTTGACGCCCGGAATATCGGCGATCATGCGGGTGGTGGTGCCGTCGCCGATGGAACCGACCACGGCGTCCAGGCCGAGTTCGTCGAATCCGTCCTTGTACGGTTCGGTGCCGATCCACTGGTCGCCGAGGAACATCATCGCCTCTTTGCCGGCGGCGTGGGACATGTCGGCGAGCTGCTTGACGTTTTCGCGCACGAAGCCGGAGAGGAAGTCGATCCAGTCGCGCTGGGCTTTTCTGGGCACGCGCCATGCGGAGTTGTAGGCACCGCCGTCCACGAAGTCCTCCGGGCGCAGGCGGTAGCCATACTTGGCTTCGAAATCATCCAGCGCACGCGGGCTTACGGTGCAGGCGCAACCAAACCAGTCGACGACCTTTTCGCGGCGCTTTTCATCGAACAGGAGCGTGAACTGGTAGAAGAACGTGGTGAATCGCACCACATCGGTCTGCGGGCTGTCCTTAAGCCACTGCTCGAACGTGTCGAACACGAACTTGCGGGTGGCCGGATGGTAGATGTCGAACGGGATCTCGTGTTCCTTGTCGCCCCAGTCGTTGGTCAGATGGTTGTACATCTCGACCGGGTCCCAGATGATGTAGGCCAGGAAACTCACCGTGTACTCATGCCATGCGGCAACGCCGCTCACATGCACGGTGTCCTCGTCCGCGTCAAGCGTCCAGTTCGCCGAATCAACGACCTCGCCGGTGGTGCGGTCTACAACCTCCCAATACTTGTGAGGGTCGGCATCACGATTCGGCTTCAGCTGCTCAGCGAAGAAGCTTTCCATCAGCGGAATATCAACCGTATCCGATTCGGCGAGAATGCGATCGGTCAGCAGATACACCTGTGGCGTCTCATCCATATGCAGCGTAATCCACTCGTTATGCGCGCGAGTCGGGAAATACGCATTGTAAATCTTCTTGCCCAAGGCAAGCACAGCCTCATCCAGATGCGTGCCATCGGAGTTACGAATGGCGTCTGCTCCCCACAGTTCGGCAAGCTCCTTGGTCTTCTCCGCAAAATTCTCCTCGCTAGGCAAGGTGAAGCGGCCGGTGCTAGTCATAGTCTCTCCTTTGAGGACATTGATTATTTTTTTGGATAATTAAATTGTAAACAATATATGCATATAAAACAAGAATCCGACACAACCGTCGGGCGTCCAGGATCCTGACTGTATAAATCCTTGAGAGTAGCCCCACGGCAACGCCGGAAGAGCGAATTGAACATCACCGGAGCTTCCCGGTCAGTTTCACCGACAATCTCATGACAAGAATCAGGAAGGCTCTGGATCGGTATGGTTGCGTGCTACTTATTGTTGAGAAGCCGTCCGGCGCCGGAAGGAGTAGCACGAGGCACCGGACGGCGGGAATTATTGGTCTTAGGCTGTCCGCTTAACGCGTCGCCTTCGGCCCCTGCAATTAAGGACTCGCCTACGGCGAGACTCAATGCTGCCTTCGCTCGGCTACCGCCTCGCTCGGGCCGACGCTACAGACAGCCCACCGGGCTGTCCGCTTAACGCGTCAGCCCTTGACCGCACCAGCGGCGAGGCCGGCCTGCCAGTAGCGCTGGAGACCGAGGAAGAGCACGATCACAGGCAGCACACCGAGCAGAGCACCCATCATCAGAGCGCCACGATCAGTGAAGGTAGCCAGAGAGACCATGCCGTACAGACCCAAGGTCACCGGCTTCAAGGTGTCGGAAGAGACCATCATCAACGGCAGCAGGAAGTTGTTCCAAGTGGCCACGAACAGGAACAGGAAGATCGTGACCATTGCCGGAGCCAGAATCCTCAACACAATGGTGAAGAAGATGCGAGCTTCGCTTGCACCATCGATACGCGCCGCCTCAAGCAGCTCGTTCGGCACTGAGGTCTGCGCGTATACGCGGCCCAGGAAGAAGCCGAACGGAGAGACGCAGCACGGGATGATGATGGAGAGCATCGTGTTGGTCAGGTGCATGGCATGGAAGATGGAGTACTGCGGAATGGTCAGCAGAGCGGCCGGCATCAGCATGCAGCCCATAATCACGCCAATGGCAAGGTTCTTACCCTTGAAGTTGAACTTTGCGGTAGCGTATCCCGCCATCACAGCCACGAGCGTACCCACCAGAGCGGAAACACCCGAGTAGATCAGGGAGTTCAGCACCCAGCGCCAGAACTGGCCACGGGTCCAACCAATCAGCGTGCCATAGTTCTTGGCGATGGCGGCAGGCAAATCGCTCAGACCCACGGCGAACCACAGACCGTTGCTGCCGGTCATCTGGCTCGGCGTCTTGGTCGAGGCGATGATGGCCCAGTAAATCGGGAACAGAAAGTAGATCAGCGCGAAGACCAGAACAACGATGGTGATGGTCTTGACCAGCGCGGAAGGCTGCATGGAACGAGGCAGGTCGTTGGCATGCTTGTCGCGAATCCTGTCAGCCTTCTTACGAGCGCGTGCGACCGCGCGGGATTCCTTATCAGTAGCTTCTACGGTGCTCATTCTGCGTTCACCTTCCTTTCAACGAGCGTGTAGACCACGGCGAGTACGCCAGCGATCAGTGCCATAACGATGGCCACAGCGGATGCAGGTCCGTCACCACCCGGGGTCAGCGTGCCCTGCGAGGTATTGAGGGCCATCATCATTGGCGTGTACGACTTGGAAATGCTCGGATCGGAAATCGACATCACCTGCGGCTCGTTGAACAGCTGGATGGTGCCGACGATGGAGAGCAGCATGGCAAGCAGGGCGGCTGCACGCACGTTCGGCAGCTTGATCTTCATGGCGATCTGGAAGCCACTGGCGCCATCGATGCGTGCGGCCTCGTACAGATCGTGCGGAATGGCCTGCAGTGCGGCGAGGAAGATCAGCATGTTGTAGCCGGTGAAGGTCCAGGTCGTGATGTTGGCCATAGAGCCGAGGACCACATTGTCGCCGAAGAAGTTCACCTTGATGCCGATGGCGGCAAGTCCCTTAACGATAGGGGAAATCTGGCCGTTGTAGAGGTACACCCAGATGATGGATGCGACCACGCCCGGAATGGCGTACGGCAGGAAGTAGCTCAGACGGAATGCGGTGATGTGCTTGACGATATAGGAATCGATGAGCATTGCCAGAGCAAGTGCCGCGATGATCATGACCGGCACCTGAATCACGGTGTAGAGCACTACCCTGCCCACGCCAGCCCAGAAGTTGCCGGAAGTAATAACGTATTGGAAGTTCTGAAGTCCGACGAACTTATCGACCAGTTCCCCGCCGCCGTATGCGCCACCGCCCGTGGTGACCTGGCGGAAGAAGCTGGAATAAATAGCCCAAATGATGGGAAGAATAAATACCAGAGCGAACAGGATGCCAAACGGTGCCATGAAGGCCCAGCCGGTACGATTCTCACGCTTCACAGCATCAGAAGCCTTTGGCTTATCGGCACGCCTGGCGACCCCCGTCTTCGCCGTTTTTGTTGTTGCAGTCATAGGGAAACCTGTCTTTCAAAAGAACAGTGAGAAATAGAAAGTACGTAATGCAGTTCGAATCGATGCAGTCAGATCAAACACAATTAATGACGAACCGAACTCGAGTAAAAGGAAAGGCCGGAGTGTTGAGCTCCGGCCTTTCGATGTGTGGTTGAGGATATCAGCGGCTGGAAGGAACCCTAACCGTTAATGTCACTCGGAAACAGACAGGCCGAAGTTCTTCAGCGTATCCACAGAGGTGGTCTGTGCGTCGGAGAAGATGTCTGCAACCTTGCCGGAGCCATCGGTGGCCTTGGCGGCGGTTTCGTTCATCTTGGCGGCGACTGCGGAGAAGCCAGGCATGTAGGTGAAGTCACCCATGTTGTTGTTAGCGGTCTTGAATTCCTTCATGATGTCCTGACCACCGAAGAAGGTGGACCACTCGGAAGGAGTCTCAGCGTCTTCAGTGGTAGCAGCCGGCACGAGGCCCTGGGAAACCAGATCAGGAACCTGGGTGTTGAACCAATCCAGGAACTCCATTGCTTCCTTCGGGTGCTTGGAGTTCTTCAGCACGGCCACGGCGGAACCACCGTCAGGGCCGGTCTTGCCAGCGTTGCCGAACCAGTCACCGAGCTGAGCGACCTGCCATTCGCCGGAGCCGGTGCCACCGGAGGAGGTCATGAACAGCGGGGCTTCCCAAGCGGCGGCCACAGTACCGATCAACGAGCCATCCTTGATGGATGCATCGAAGGACGGATCCCAACGCGGGTTGGTGGTGGCTGCCTTGGCGTCGAGCAGCTGCTGGTAGAAGTCAGCGGTTGCCTTGGAGCCATCGGTCTCGGTGTTGACGACCCAGGAGTCGCCCTTCACCTTGTACCAACCACCGGAGGCGCCAGCCAGACCGGAGATCATGTTGCCGGCCTCATCAGGCTGGTAGGACATGATGTACTTGCCAGCGGCGGCAGCGGTCTTGGCAGCGGCGATAAACTCATCGGCGGTCTGCGGAATCTCGGTGATGCCGAGCTTCTCGAACTCAGCCTTGTTGTAGAAGTAAACCAGCGGGCCGGTGTCCTGCGGCAGGCCGTAAGCCTTGCCGCCAACCTGAACCAGGCTGTACGGGCCGGATGCGAAGTCGTTCTTGTACTGCTCGGCATACTGGGTCACATCCTGCAGCAGACCCTTGGTGAAGACCTCAGGCAGCTCGGCGTAACCGACCTGAGCCAGATCCGGAGCCTCGCCGGACTTGACGTCGGTCTCAAGCTTCTTGATCATGTCAGAGGCCTTACCATCGAACTTGGTGGCCTTGACCTGAATATCCGGATGCTGCTTATTCCACTTGGCAACGATGTCGTTGACCAGAGTCATGCCCTCGGAATCCGGCAGACGGTGCATGTAGGTGATGTTGACCACGCCACCATCATCGGTGGTCTTCGTGTCGCCGGCAGTGTCGCTGCCGCAACCGGCCAAGCCCATTCCCATTGCTGCTACCGCGGCAAAAGCAGCCACGATGCGCTTATTGCGAGATACCATATCTCTACTCCTTCGTAGTGAAATCATCATCTCAGTGTGATGACTGATTACTAATGTATGCCCTCATTCTTTTATTGTCAACTTAGCTAACAATTACCGCGCGTCCCGTTGAGGCGAGTAGCATTAAACCGGTTCGATGCTCGATTGTGCGAGTTTGTTCATTTCATTAACTCCCCTTACAAAGCAACGTACTTTTGGTCCACCGGTAGGCCTAATGAGATATTGGATAGCGGCAACAATCCAAGACGTTAGCTTGCAATCGTCCACCGCAAATTGCAAGCACTTGCCAACATTATCGGTTTTCAGGTCGCCGGCGCGATACCCGACCAGGGGGCACCGCACCTTAATGAGACGCTACACGAGCAGTCTCAGCAACTGGTAGAGCTGCCACAGGCTACGCACGTTGAAGTGCGTGCCGTCAACCGTGGCGTTCGCCTCGCCATCGCCCATATGGACGATCACGGTGCGCCCGTTCACGGTCAGACTACCGTGCATCGTGATATGATTCATCTTGCAACCTTGTTGATTAAAGGCGCAAGCCGGTAATCAACGCAAAGGCCCGATGCTGCAAACGTCGGGCCTTTTCTTATCGGCTCACGCCGATCGGCCCGTCATATCAACGGGGACACCGCATGTTACGGCATCACAAACCAATATATCAGCACCCCGGCGGCAATCAAGAAGACAGGTTCCAGAAAAAGAAAAAAAGGGCCTGGGCATGTTGCCCAGGCCTCGGTTCGCGGACAGGGCGAGATTCGAACTCGCGGAGGGTTGCCCCTCAACGGTTTTCAAGACCGTCTCTTTAGGCCGCTCAGACACCTGTCCTGATGCGCGTTCACACGCGCAAGTATTCATTATACAGAAGGGAGGGATGTTGATATTCGGCAGTGCGGTCGGTCTTGGATTCGCCTGCTGGCTATCAGCGATCTCTCCCTCAGTAATCTCTCCCTCAGTCAGCTACGCTGACAGCTCCCTCATCAGAGGGAGCTAAAGCACGATGAGACTCAGGCCTCCCACTTCGTGGGCTCGATAACTTCCTTGCCGCCCATGTAGGCGCGCATGGCCTTCGGGATCTCGATGGAGCCGTCCTTCTGCTGGTGGTTCTCCATGATGGCGACCAGCCAACGGGTGGTGGCCAACGTGCCGTTCAGGGTGGAGACCGGGCGGGTGCCGCCGTCTTCCATACGCTCGCGGATGTTCAGGCGGCGAGCCTGGTACTCGGTGCAGTTCGAGGTGGAGGTGAGCTCGCGGTAACGGCCCTGGGTCGGCACCCAAGCCTCGCAGTCGAACTTACGGGCGGCGGAGGAACCGAGGTCGCCGGCGGCGGTATCGATGATGCGGTAGGGCACCTCGACCTTGGCGAGCATCTCCTGTTCCATGGCCAGCAGGTGCTCGTGCTCCTTGTAGGAGTCCTCCTGCTTGGCGTAAACGAACATCTCCACCTTGTCGAACTGGTGGACGCGGATGATGCCGGAAGTATCCTTGCCTGCGGCACCGGCCTCGCGGCGGTAGCAGGAGGACCAACCGCAGTAGCGCAGCGGGCCGTTGCCGAGGTCGAGGATCTCGTTCTCGTGCATGCCGGCGAGCGCCACTTCGGAAGTGCCGACCAGGTACTGGTCATCGGGCTCGCGCAGACGGTAGATCTCGTCGGCGTGGGAGTTCAGGAAGCCGGTGCCGCGCATGACCTCGGGGCGCACGAGCGTCGGGGTGATGGCCAGCGTGAAGCCGTGCTCTTCGGCCTGGTCCACGGCCATGGTGAGCATGGCAATCTGCATGCGGGCCACCTGGCCACGCAGGAAATAGAAGCGGGAGCCGCCGACCTTGACGCCGCGGCGCATGTCGATGCCGGCCACGCCGGTGCCGAGGGTCAGGTGGTCCTTGGGCTCGAAGCCTTCGGCCGCGAAGTCGCGAATCTGGCCAACCTTCTTGACGACCACGTAGTCATCCTCGCCGCCTTCGGGAGCTTCGGGCTCCACGATGTTGGAGAGCTTCCACATGGCGGTGGTGTATTCCTCGGCTGCGGAATCGGCCTTGGACTTGTATTCGGAGACCTTCTGGGACAGTTCCTTGGTTTCGGCGATGAGCTTGGCCTTCTCGTCCGCCGGGGCGGAGGCGACCTTCTTGCCGATTTCCTTCTGCTGGGCGCGAGCCTCTTCGAAGGCCTTCAGCGCCTCACGACGTGCGGTGTCGGAGGAGAGCACTTCGTCGACGAGCTCCACGGACTCGCCGCGCTTGCGCTGGGATTCCTTGACGATATCGGTGTGTTCACGGATGAATTGAATATCAAGCATGGGCACCAGACTAGCCGCGTAAGCAGACACCGACAATGGCCGAATGCGCGGGAGTCACGCGGAAATCACAGGGAAGCCCGGGAAAGTCCGCGGACGGGTCCACCCGGCCAATTTCGTCAGATGAGACGCGATTGAACCATAATCACGCCCCACGGGGCTGTTGCGTGCAGGAAATGTTCACGTACGGCGCACCATGGCCGCAAACGACCTCCCCACCGATAACAATAGGAGCCATGCCTCAGCCTGCCCTCACCGTGTTTCTGATCATCGCCGCAATCGCCATTGTGGTGGTGCTCATCGCCGTCATCGTCATCGCTCTGCGCGCGCAGCGCCGCCGCAAGCTGGCTCAGACGCTGGAGAAGCGCCGGGACGACGAGGTGCAGTACGCCTTCATCGTGAATCCGTCCAAACCGCAGGCCGAAGCCCGCAGGCTGCATATCCAGAGGTTCTGCGAGGCCAAGGGGCTCAATCGCATCCGCTTCTACGACACCCAGCTTGACAAGGACGGCAGGGTCTGCGCGCTTGAGGCGCTGGAGGACGGCGCCGACGTGGTGATCGCGGTCGGCGGCGACGGCACGGTGCGCACGGTGGCGAGCGCCGTCTCCGGCACCGGCCATGCGCTGGGCATCATCCCCATCGGCACCGGCAACCTGTTTGCCCGCAATATGGGCGTTCCCGTGGACGATATCGACGCCGCGCTGACCGTGGCCACCTCCCACGGCTCCCGCCTGGTGGACATGGGCCGTCTCACCCTGCTCGACCACCCGGAGGACGACCACGGCCACGCCTTCCTCATCATCGCCGGCATCGGCTTCGATGCGGCCATGATCGACGACACCAACCCCGAGCTCAAGGCGAACATCAGCTGGCTCGCCTACTTCGTGGGCGGCGTGAAGAACCTGTTCGCGCCGAAGTTCCGCGGCACGCTGACAGTCACCAGCGCCGACGGCTCGACCCACACCATCAAGAATCTCGATTTCCACACGGTGATGGCCGGCAACTGCGGCCAGATTCCCATGTTCTCGCTGATGCCGGCGGCATCCTATGACGATGGTCTGCTGGACTTCGAAATCATCGACACCACCGGCGGCATCCTCGGCTGGGCCAACCTGTTCGGCGACGTGGTGCACCAGACGATCATCGGCAAGCCCGAACAGAACCCGCTGTCCACGAACTCGACCATCGAACAGGTTCAGGGCGTCAGTGCCGAAATCACATTGGAAAAGCCGGCCAAAGCGCAGGTGGACGGCGACATGCTACCGGAGACCAAACATATTCGTTTCTCAGTGGATCATCGCGCGCTGATCGTGCGCGTACCCGACGCCTCCGCGCTGGAAAAGACCGCACAGGCCGCTGCCTCAAACGCCACCTCGGATTTCGCCGAAATGACCGGCACGCTCGAGCCGATTCGCTGATCCGCTACGATGCGTGGCCGGTGACTCGGGCGACGTGCATTGCCAGATAGGCGGTTTCGTCGTCGCTGATATCCGTGTCGAGGCGCAGTTCGAGCAGGGAGGCGATGGTTCGCGCGCATCGTAGCGCGGCGGGATAGGACTCACGAATCACCTTCATCACCGGTGCCGGCTCATCCGTCAGTTGCTGGTGCTGGTGGATGCGTACGAACAGGTAACGCAGATGGGTGATGAACCTGCCCACATTCACGGAACTGCGGTCCAACGTGATGCCGTAGCTGTGGTCGATAATGTCAAGCAGTTGCTGGATCACGCCCGTCATCGTATACGTATAGGACAGGTCGCCGGTGGCGAAGCCGGCGTTGACCAGATGCATGGCAAGCGCGGTGGCCTCGCCGTCCGGCAGCGTGACGTCGAGCCGCGCATTGAGCGATGCGAGCATCGCACGCCCCTGCGCGTATTCCTGCGGGTACAGGTTGCTCACCTCGCCGAGCAGCGGGTAGGTAATGTCGATGCCGCGCCGCACCCGCTCCACCGCATTCGCCACGTGATCCGACAAGGCCATGACCAGCGTGGTGCTGCCGGTCTCACGCTCCCCCAGTCCGGCTTCCTGCATGGATTCGACGACCACGCGGATGATTTCGGGCGGAATGTCCGCCAGCATCTGCGCCAGATGGTCCGGGTCACGCCCGTCCGACGGCACGAAGGTGCGCACGACTTTCGACTCGTCGACCGTCTGCCCCGGCTTGGCCTGGAACCCCAGTCCACGGCCGGTGAGAATCACCTCACCGCCGTCGCCGCCTTTGGCGAGCACGACGTTGTTGTTGAACACTCGCAGTATTTCCATGGCATCCTTTCGCAACGTCATTGTTCCACATCGATGATCGGGCTGCCGGCTGATACGGTTTTGCAGTCACCGCCGTTGTTATCGCCGCTACCGTCGCCGATCAACGGCGTGACCACGGTCAGTTCAGCGGCGTTGACCACCGTCACCACCACCACAACGCTGTGCCCGGCCGCCGCGACTTTGCCGAAATCCACGGTGGCCAGTGGCTCTCCCGCCGCGATCCGCTCGCCTTTAGCCACGACCACAGCGAATCCCTCGCCATCCATATCGACGGTGTCAATGCCGATATGAACCAGCACCTCGATGCCGCCATCGGTTTTAATGCCGAAGGCATGGCCGGTTCGGGCCACGGTTTTCAGCATGCCACTGACCGGTGCGAGCACGGCTGTCTCACCGGTCGTCTCCGGCACGACGCCTACGCCCTCCCCCAGCGCGCGGGAGGCGAACACCGGATCGCCAGTCGCTTCCAGATTCACCAGCCGGCCGGCGACCGGCGACAAGATGGCGTTGGAGTCAAGAGCCCGATCAGGGGCAGCCCGCGATGGAGAATCTTCCGCAGACTCCACATCCGACACGGTCGTGTCAATCCCCCTCGCCATATCCTGCGGGCGTGCGTTCTCGTCCGCCGAGACCATCTGCGTCTTGGTGGCGCGCGACGGCGTGCGGTACCCGAACAACACCGTCAACACCATCGCCATTACAAACGCAACGGCGATGGACAGCGCGTACACCCACATCCGATCGAACACCGGAATCGTCAGCAACGAGGAGAAGGCGAATGCCGTAGTCGTAACGCCCCGGACCATCTGGCCGGATGGCAGCACGGACGGGAACAGCCAGCCGAACACCGCGCTGGTCACTCCGCCGGCCGCGCAGCCGGCGAGCAGCCAGCGGTAGACGCGGCGGTGATGCAGATGGATGTCGTACAGGCTCAGTTCCGAAACGCCACCCAGCAATCCCGCGAGCAACGCCCCCACCGCGGTCTGCCGCATGGCCGAATCCTTGCCGCGTACGGCCAGCACGAGCACGCCGGCGGTGGCACCGAAGCAGGCGAAGTTCCATACACCCATCGGACCTTGGACGAAGTCGTAGCCGAGCGTCTGAATGTTCATCAGTATCAGGGCGTTCAACGGCCAGTGCAGACCGAGCGGCACGAGAAACGGGTAGAGCATCGGGATGATGAGCGCGAACAGGAATGGCACGTGCGCGTTAAGCCATGCTGTGGCCGCTCCCAGCCCGCTGCCGAGCCATATTCCCAGAGGCCCGATAACCAGTATGGTGAGCGCAAAAACGACGACCAGTGAGAGGAATGGCACGAACACCAGCTGTACGCTGTCGGGAATGACGCGCTTCAGCCCGCGGTAGACCACGGCGAGCACGGCGGCCATGAGCAATGGTACGAAGATGTTGCCACTGTAGTCGTTGAGTTGAATCGGTATGCCGAACGCCGACACGGTGCAGGTTTCGGCGCCGAATACGGCGGTGGCCGAGCATTGAATCTCCCCGGAGAGAGCGCTGGATACGGACGTCCCGGACATTCCGGACATCACGCCAGTAAGCTGCGGGGTCATAAGCGCGGCCATAATCGCACCGCCGAGCCAAGGGTCGACGTCCAGTTTCTTGGCCGCATTGTAAGCGATCATAATCGGCAGAACGGTGAACACACCCTCCCAAATCGCCTTGAGTAGTATCCAACCGGTGGACGTCTCGCCATCAGGCACAATGCCGAGTGCAACGATCACGTTGACGATGGCGATGACCAGCGAGGCACCGAGTAGCACGCCCAGAATCGGGCGGAACGAGTCGGACAGGTAGTCGAAAAACGCGGCAGCCCGGGCACGGGCGGCACTGCCCCACTCGCGGATGGTACGAGGCATGAAGTGACGGGATGTATTGGCTGGGCCGTGACTCTGCTCGGTGTCGGTATCGCGCAATGGTGCGACGTCGTCGGAAAGGTTCGGCGCGGACTGCGTAGGCTGCGTAGGCTGAGTGGATTGCGTTGACTGAGTGGATTGCGTTGACTGAGTGGATTGCGTTGACTGAGTGGATTGCGCGGACTGCGTTGGCCGCGACGCCGCCGATGGTAATTGCGTTGCCGGAGTCAATCGCGCTGCCTGCATCCGAACGATCTGCTCGTACACCGAGGCGACCGCTCCGCCGATGATGACCTGATAACGATTGCCGGTTCGCGGGAATGCGCCGAGGACTCCGGGGATGGATTCGAGACCGTGCTGGCTGACCTGGCCGGCGTCGTCCAGTTCGAAGTGCAGTCGCGTGGCGCAATGGGTCAGGTTGGTGATGTTCGCGGAGCCGCCGACGGCATCAACGATGCACGCCGCAATCACTGCAGGCGTTGCGTTCGATGCGTTCGCCACGGTTCCTCCTTGCTGCCGTATGCCACTGTGTTCCATTATCGGCGCTGGGTGCCCCAAAAGCACGGCAATGCCGGCAAAGCATCGCGAAACGGCAACTATGCGCTACGGTGCTCCGCGATAGCGTTCCGCTATGGTGTTCCGCCGCACCCGTTCTCCGTATTTGCCGCAGCGCCCATTCCGACTTCATTCCACCATGCAGAATCCTGCAATCGTTGTCAAAAATCATCGTTTTTTGCCGCCTATTCGGAGTGTCGCGACCGAGAAAGTCGTATCCTATCTTTCACACACGTTGCGTAGCAGGGTTGTTACTCAAAATGAGGCAAGACCTGGAGTGACGTGGAATTTGCGTATCGTAATATGCGAATTCCACGTTGTTCCAGGTCTTTTTTGTTTTCGGGCGACTTCAGGCAATCGAAGCCTGACCTTGCATGCGGCAGAGGGGCCACGCGGCAGGCGCGGCCCGTCAACGGCGAAAGGACAAGGCAATGACGACGACGGCATCACCCGTATCGAAGCAGACGGCATCCGCGGCACAGGAGACCGGCGCAACCGGTGCAGCGGCCACCGCAATCGAAACCATCGAAACCGGCGTGGCCGGGGTGGCGGACGCGGCCACAAACGCGGCAGCAAACGCAATCGAGGACCTCGAAGCCGCCGAATCACGCGGCTTCTCCACGCGCTTCCCGCTCAACAGCGCATTCATCTTCACCTTCGGCGCGCTCGGCGGCATGCTCCTTGAGCAGCCCGCCCCGCCTTCTCTCTCCGCCATTCTCATTGCCGTCTCCTTCTCCATGCTCATCGGCGTCTTTTTCGGCTACTATCCCGCCAACAAAGCCGCCAGGCTCGATCCCATCGAAGCCCTCCGCTATGAATGAGTAAGTGCTATCGCGGCTTGTGCCGCGATAGCGTTTGAAGCGTCGGTTTACGGTGCTGCGCACCGGGAACCGACGCTTCAACAACGGGCAAGTCCCGGCGCGGCCGGGACTTGCGTCTGAAACATTCCTTTGCGGCGCACATAGCGCCGGAAAGGAACGTTTCAACAGCCGGGTGGAAAACGGGAGCCTCGCTTCTCCGCAGGCCGAGAGAAATCAGTAACAACGCGGGCGCAAAGCAAAGCCCTCTTGCGGTACAGGCCGCAAGAGGGCTCATTTTTTTCACCATGGTCCGCCGCCGGAGGCGGCGTGCGCGAATTGGGTGCAGGCTCAGCCTGCTCAGTTGGGATCGGGGACGGTTTCGCCTGCGTTGAGGAGCTCGAGGTCCTGCATGGCGAGATCGACCGTATCGGAGAGGGCGAGACCCATGAGCTGTCCGTTTTCGACGATGGCATAGCGCCGGTCGGAAACCTTGTAAT
>ERZ824488.2886-NODE-2886-length-14096-cov-3.675379_pt1 | contig 14096 bp, 15 predicted proteins | sample MGYA00519936_ERZ824488 | MGnify/ENA primary metagenome ERZ824488 (study PRJEB31778, sample SAMEA3449153) | human gut metagenome | biome: human gut; feature: human-associated habitat; material: faeces | place: United Kingdom | collected 2010/2012 ... | reverse complement strand
AAAACTCATTGAAGAATTTGCTAAAGGTGTAGATATTGGCAAAGGTGAAATAACTCGTCCTGCTGAATTAAAAATAGTTGCATCTAACATAGCTGAAGTTACTCTAAAAGAAGGAAAATATCACGAAATAAAAAGAATGTTTGATCGCTTCGATTTAGATGTAATTGAGTTAGATAGATTACTATTTGGACCTATTTCTTACGAAGGATTAAAAGTAGGTGAATCACGTAAATTGACACACGAAGAAGTGGAAAAATTAATGGAATTAACTGGATTAGATAAGGAGAGACTATAATATGTTTGAAGTAAGTAAAGATAAGTCACTTGTAAATGTAGCTAATTCAATTTTAAAACATTTTGATATTAAAACTTTTCATACAACTTATGAAAAATTAGATGAAGTATTAGCTAAAAATAAAGGAAAGACGATAGTTTTAACGTTACTTGATGGTTTAGGTGATACCATACTTAAAGAACATGATGAAGAATCTAAATTTATTTTAGAAAATAAATTTGATACTATTACTTCTGTCTTTCCACCAACTACTGTTGCAGCAACTACAAGTGTTTTAACAGGTAAATATCCATGTGAAACTGGTTGGCTTGGTTGGCGTGGCTATTTTAAAGATCAAAATACAATTGTCGATATGTTCAGTTCTAAAATAACAGGAACAGATAATGCTCTTTTACCATCAACATGGGAGAGATATCCAGTAAAGCATTTAAAAGATTATATTAATGAGAAGTATAATGAAGAATGTACAGTTAATTTGATGGGACATACTATGTTTGAACATGGGAAATATGATGCTAAAGTTTTCTTTGGTAAAGTAGATGAAGCTATTAAACATGGATATAAATATATTTACGCTTATTATCCTGATCCAGATGCAACTTTACATGGATATGGAAACTACTCAAAAGAAACGAGCAATACTATAAAATCTATAAATGATAATCTAGAACAACTTGTTAAAAATAATCCTGATGTTTTATTTATCTCTGTAGCTGATCATGGTCATATAGATATAAAGTTATGTTCCTTGGATGAGCATAGTGATTTATATGATACATTAGCAACTCCGTATTTTTGCGAAGCAAGAGCTGGAATGATTAATGTTAAAAAGGGTAGAGAAAAAGAATTTGAAAAAACTACTACTCAAAAAATTAAGAGATTTGGTAGTAATCTTGAAAAAAAAGATGATTAATTGCTAATCATCTTTTTTACTTTGGTTAAGATAAAATATTTCCAAAACAAAAAAGGATTGTAAATATTTATTTACATCCTTTTTTGTATGCATGGGTATTGCTTTTTATAAATTCGTATATAAGAAAAAACTAAATATCGTTTAATTTATTTTTGATATTCTTGTAAAGTTTCTTTTAGTTTATTTAACTCATCTTGTGTTAATGTTATTCCTTTACCCATTTTTTCATGTGTTTCGTTCCAGTCACGTAAATCGTATTTTGGTTCTCTATCATTCCAGCTAATTAAGTTTAATTCTTTACTCCAACCTTTTTCTGTTGTTGATAGTACTCCTATTTTTTCTACAATTTCATATTTAATTTCTGCCATCTTTTCTCTCCTTAACCTTTTTTCTTATTTTATATATCTTTTTTTTAGTTTTGTAAATAGTTTTTTATTATTTTTTATATTCTTATTGTCGCACCTATTATTCCTGCATCATTTTTTAATTTTGCCAATTCGATTTTGGGAATTGACATACTATTGAATCTGCTATTTTTTTCTTGGATTTTTTCTAATAGTCTATCATATACTGGGTTTCCTTCATAGTATGAGAAACTTCCTCCTAATACTACAATTTCTGGTTCAAATATATCTATTAAATTGCATATCCCTATTGATAAGTCTTCTATAAATTGTTCTACGACTTCTTCTATTTTTTGGTTGTTAAAATCTAATAATTGTTCTCTTAAGTATTGACCTGAAAAATCATTGTCTATGTCTAATACTTCTGCTATTTTATTTCTAAATGCTCTTATTGATGCATATGTTTCAAAACATCCTCTTTTTCCACATGAGCATTGTCTTCCCCCTTTGTTGATTACCATATGTCCGAATTCAAATCCTGAAAATCTTTTTGGTTCTAGCATTTCTCCTTTTAAGAAAGCTGCTCCTCCTATTCCCGTTCCTATTCCTAGAAATATTGAATCTTCATAGTCTCTCATTGCTCCATAGTGTTTTTCTGCTAGTGCTGCGCATTTTGAATCATTTTTTATTTGCATTGGTAAATTAATATATTTTTGTAATTCTGCAATTAAGTCAAAATCTTCTAATCCAAGATTGGTAGCTTGTTTTATTATATTATGACTTATTGTTCCTGGTGATGCTATTCCAATAAATTCAATATCATCTAAATCAACATGTGAATCTTCAACTACTCTATTTAATAAATCTATTATTATTGTAACAATGCTTTCTTTTACATTTACTCTATCTTCTCTTGTTAAAAGTCTTTCTTCTATATTTACTATCATTCCGATTATTTATTAGGCCTACTCCTATATGGCTTCCACCTATATCAATTCCAATTCTCATAATAATTCCTTTCTTTTTTCATTTTACATATATGAGCTACTAAACATGAATCCTCCCATGTAAACCTGAATACATGGTACTAGTACTACGCAAACAAAGAATATTAATACTACTCCAACTAGTAAATAACTTATTTCTGGTAATACTTTCATTATTTTTTCTAGTATTGCATCTATGTCTGATTCAATAAATTCCATTAATTTGTCCATCATTCTTGGTAGGTCTGTTTGCATTCCAACTTTAAGCATTTCTGTTGACATTGCATTTCCAAAACCTGATTCTTCAAATGGTTCTACCCATGATTTTCCAATTAAGCAGTTATTTATAGATGTTTCTAGTATTGATAACATTACATTATTTTTGGCTACGTTTTTACTTACTTCCAGTGCTTGCTGTATTCTCATTCCATTTTTTAGATTTAATGATATTGCTTTCATTACTCTTGAAAAGTCAACTGCATATATTAATGGTCCAAATATTGGTGCTTTATATTTGAATAAATGCCATTGATATCTTCCTTTTGGTGTTCTTATATATGCTACAACTGCTATTGCTAAAATAACTAATAGTATTACTGGATAAAACCACCAGTTTGCTGCGCTTTTTAAAAATTCTGAAAATTTTTGAGTCATCCATGGTAATTCTTCTTGTGAACCCATTTGGTCAAATACTTTTTGAATTGTTGGAATTATAAATATTGTTCCTCCAATTAAAAGTGCTAACATTCCAAAGAATTGAATTACATTTGGCATTACTATTTTTTTTACTCTTTTTGCTAATGCTGTCGACGTTTCCAAATATTCCATTGCTTGTTCTAGTGATTTTACTAATGAGCCTGATAATTCGCCCACCTTAATCATATTTACGTATATTACTGGAAAAATATGAGAGTAATATTCCATTGTTGTGTACATATTTTCTCCTGATTCCACACCTGCCAGTATATCTTCTAATATTGATTTGAATGATGGATTTTCAGTAGAATTTATTACTGTTTCTAATGCATGAATATTATTAAAATCTGCTTTTTTCAATAATAAGAAATTTTGTGTAAATATGACAACATCTCTTGTAGTTATTTTATGGTTTCTGTTTTTGCTTATTTTTTTGCTTTTTGATGTCATACTTTTTGTTTTTTTATCTGCTGAATTGCTGTTATATATTAATCTTACCTGATCTGGTGATAAGTCTCTTAATATTTCTTCTGATGATCTGTGTCTTTTGACTGGTTGTTTTTTTAGGGCTGTTGTCTCTAGTGCTTGCTGAATATCTATTGGAGTTAATCCATTTTTTTTCAGCATTTTATAAAGTTCTTGTTTTGTTACACCATTTACTGTATTTTTTATCATTTGCCCTGTTCTGTTATCTATTGCTTTATATTGAAATGATGGCATATTTTTCCTCCATACTTAATTTTAATTTCCTGCTTTGGCTTGCATTATTGTTTTGTCTAATGTATCATAATTCTTTTCTTCGATTTGTGCTCTTGCTTGTTCTATTGTTATTTTTCCTTTGATATATAAATCTGCAAGTACGTTTATTAATCCTTGACTTCCTTTGTCTCTTGTTGATTGTATTGCGTCTTCTACTTCAGATACACTAAATTTTTCTTTTCTTATGCATCCTGCTACGACATTATCAACAACCATTACTTCTGGTACCATTACTAGTTCTGATTGATCTGCTGATTTTATTAATCTTTGTGAAACTATTATTTTTAATAATGATGCCATTAAGTATTTAATTTGTGCTTGGTCTGAAAAATCATAAAAGTTTATAATTCTATCTAGTGTTTCTGCACATGATTTTGTATGTAGTGTTCCTATTACTAAGTGTCCTGATTCTGCCATGTCTATTGCTGCTGCCATTGTTTCTTTATCTCTTATCTCTCCTATTACTAGTATATCGCAATCTTCTCTTAATGCGTTTCTAACTCCATCAAAATATGTTAGTGAGTCTCCTGCTGGTCCTACTTCTTTTTGTACTATAATTGATTTTTTTGTTTTATGTTTATACTCAACTGGAGCTTCTAGTGTTAGAATTTTTCTGTTTTGATTTTCGTTTATATCATTTATTAAACAGTTCAATGTTGTTGTTTTTCCTGAGTTTGTTTTTCCTGTTACTAGTATAACTCCTTGTGGTTGGTATGTCATTCTTCTTATAACGTCTGGTACTCCAAGGTCTTCAAATCTTGGCAATGTGTTTTTTATAATTCTGAATGTAAATATTGGTATGTCGTCCATTTTTGAAATATTTACTCTAAGTCTAACGTCTTTGTAGGCTAGTGCTGTATCTAATCTTTTATCTCTTTTAAACATTTCATCATTTTCTACACTACCTTTTATTATAAAATCATAAAATCCATATATGTCTTCTTCTGTTACTACTGGATATTTTGATGGGATTAATGATTTTGTGATTCTTAATACTGGTTTTAGTCCACATATGATGTGAATATCAGATGCATTTTTTTCTAGTGCTTCTTCTATAATATCTTCTAAATTTAACATTTTTTCCTCCTACATACAATTATTTATTAATTATTAAATAATAGTGTTTTATTATTTAATTCTTGTAATGTTATTTTTCCATCTACGACTTTTTTTAATCCATCTACTTCAAATGGCAAAAATCCTTCTTGTAGTGCTGCTTTTCTTATTTCAAATGTTGATTTTCCATCCATTACAAGTTCTTTTATTTTATCTGTTAATGTTAATATTTCTATGATTGCTATTCTTCCTGAGTATCCTGTCATGTTACATTCTTTACAACCAATTACATCATACGTATATTTGTCTGTAAAGTCAAATTGTAAATTATATTTTTTAGCATATTTATTTATTTTTATTTTTTCTTCTTCTGTGAATAATCTTTTTTGTGCACATTTTGGACATACTCGTCTTACTAGTCTTTGTGATACTGCTGTTGCTAATGTACTTGCTATATCATAATCTGATATTCCTAGTTTTCTAAGTCTTGTTATTACTTCTATTGAATTAATTGTATGTATTGTTGATAAAACATAGTGTCCTGTTTGTCCTGCTTCCATCGCTATTTCGGCTGTTTCTAAATCTCTAATTTCTCCTACTAGTACTATGTTTGGATCTTGTCTTAAAACTGTTCTTAAGGCTTTGGCAAATGTTGTTTTTGAATCCATTTCTACTTGATTTAATCCTGGAAGTCTTACTTCTACTGGATCTTCCAATGTTATTATGTTTACTGAACTTGTATTTAATACTTTAATTATACTATATAGTGTTGTTGTTTTTCCTTCTCCTGTTGGTGCTGCAACTATTGTTACTGAATTTCTTTTATCAAAATATTTTGATATTAAGTTATCTTCTCTTGGAAATCCTAATTCGTATATATCTCTTATTTTTGCATCTTTTTTTAAAAGTCTTAATACGAATTTTTCTCCATATATAGTTTTTTGTGAAGATACACGAATATTGAACCCTGGATACATTATTATTCTTCCATCTTGTGATTCTGTTTTTTCTTGATACATATTTGATATTGCTTTTAATCTTCCTATCATTTGTAATTGATTTTCTTTTGCTATTCTTGCTACTGTTATCAAATCTCCATCTACTCTGTATCTTACTCTTATGTCTTTTTCCATTGGTTCTATGTGTATGTCTGATGCTCTTTTTTCCATTCCTGTTTTTATTATTGTATCTACCATTTTTGTAATATCTTTTGATATTTTGCTTAAATCTTCTGCACTGCTCACTTCCAAATTGTCTATTGTTTCCATTATTCTGTTTGAAAATGATATGTAAGTTTCCATTGAGTAGCCACTATGCATTAGCATTAACCTTATTTGTTCAACTACTTTTGTATTACTTGTATCTGCAAAACATACTTTAACTTTTCCATTTATTTCGTCAAATGGTATTACTTTATTTCTTTTTGCTATATCAATTGATATGTATTTTGATACATTTATGTGTACAAGGTCTGGTCTCATTATTATTACTTTTTCACCTAATATTTCACTCATTGCTTGTACTAGTGCTTTTTGATCTACTGTTGGTAATTCTGCTAGTGCTTCTCCTATTTTTGTATTTGGATGTTCTTTTTGATATCTTAAGGCTTCTTTAACATCTGCTTCTGTTACAATTTTTCTCCTCACTAGCTCAATACCCATTGGTACTTTCTTATTCGCCATTTTTTTATTCTTTCTCCTCTTTTATTTCAATACCTTGAATTTTTTGCTTTTCCATTATAGTCTTTAAATTTTGCTAATTCTGTTTTCATATTATTGGGTAAGCCATTATAATTAGTATCATTCCAGAATTTATTGTTTGTTGTATATTGTAGCAAAATTCCTTTTGAATCACTTGGAAATATTCTTGCATTGTATTCTGTTGATTCAGGTTGTTCTGCTATATATCCTTTTCCCGATTTTAAAATATATTTATAATTTGTTGTACCTACCGCATAGCCGTAATTTCTTGTGTTTCCAGCTATTCTTGGTATCCATAAATAAAATCTTATATTTCTCACGTTTTGTGCTAATACTGTATAATTTTTCATGGTATAATTTTGATTTACTAGTGTTAGCATTTGATTTCTAGTTGGTGTATTTTCACTTACATATGTTGGATAAATTCCTTCTTCTATAGAATACCATTCTGGGTCATCTTCTGTTGTGGTAACCCAATATCCTTTTTTCTCATAGGGATTTGTCCATATAAATTTTACTGGTATTATTTTTTCATTATTATAATATCCATTTGTTTCTGGTATGTTAAATGGATATTGATATACTTTGTCTGATGAAGAATCTAGTATTTCTCCATTATTTCCACTTCCTGTTTGTTGTTTGCTTTTCTGTTTTTTTACTATTAAATCAACTTTGTTTGAATTTTTTGTTGTGGAATATTGTGCTATTAATTTTATATTTTTAGTTGTTTGTTCATTACTACCTTCTGTTGACACTGTATATTTTATATTAACATTTTTAGGAATTTCATAATCTTTTAATTCATTTATTTCTGATATATCTTTTTCATCAACTGTTTCTTCTAAATCATCATAACCCATTTGGTCTATCTTATCTGCTATTTTTGATAGTAGTTCTGTTACTTGTCTTGTCTTTTCTATCTCGTAGTTTGTGTTTGATAAATTTATTATCATTGTTGTTATAAATGATAAAAATAGCATTGTTATGAATATTGCAATTAATATGTCTTGTCCTGTGAATCCTTTATTTTCTTTTAATTTTTGGATTTTCATATTTCTCCTTTATAGTTTTATAATTTCTATGCCTTGTATTAACATTGCTACTATGTTTGATAAACATAAACAATATGCTATTGGAATTTCTAGATTTGTATTTTTTTCAGCTAGTATATCACTTTTATCAATTTTATTTTTTCTTTTGTTTATTATAATTTCAAATATTATTGATACCATTGTTAATACTGCTGTAATTAGGAATACTTCTGATATGACAAACATATTTATGTATATACATATCATCATTATTTCTAATAAATATGAATATTTAAAGTATTTATGCTTTGTTGTGATTTCTGATAATATACATACTATAATAAAGTATATAACATATTTATATATACTAACTAATGCAACATTTTTTATTATATATAAATATATAATATGTACAAATCCTACTACGCATCCTACAAGTATTATTGGTTTGCATATTTTTTTATTGTTTTTGTCAATTCCTGCTATTAACACTAGTGTTGTTACAAATATCATTTGATATAGGTATTCTGTTAATGTAAGTACTGACATTGTTTCCCATGTTGCGTGTAATGACATATATATTCCTAATGATGTTATTCCCATTAATATTTCTATAATTACATAGCTTTTTTTGATTTTTTTGTGACAATATCTGCATTTTCCTCCAAGTGCTATATAACTTAATACTGGTATAAGGTCAAAAAATCCTAATTTATGATGGCAATTAGGACAAAATGATCTTTCATTTGTAATATTCTTTTTTTGTGGGATTCTGTATATTGCTAATGTACAAAAACTTCCAAATACTGTTCCCATTATGAAAATTAATATATATAGTAGTAGTTCCATTTTTTCTCCTTTTGCATTTTTAGTAAAAGCATATACGAGCAGTATTATACCTGTATATGCTTTTATTCTTTATTAATTGCCTTGGTTTCCGTTTAATTTATCTCCATCTTCAAATTCTTTAATTGTTAATGTAGCTGTTACTGTTCCTGTAAATGTATCTCCTTTTGATTTATCTTTCATACGTACTTTTATAGTTGCACTATCTCCGTCTCCTGATACATTTCCCACTGTAATATCATATCCTGTTAATATAGCTTCTAGATTGTTTTCTGTTACTTGTGCTAGCATAGTTCCTGATGTGCCATTTGCATAATAATCAGTTGATAATGAACTTAAAGCTGTTGATAACGCATCATTAGCTGTTCCTCTTGCTGAATTTTCTTTTGCTTTTCTTGAATTTGTTAGAACTCCATTTGGTCCTAATACCATTGAAATTGTAACACCAGCTAAAATTAATAGAACAACAATTGTTATAACTAATGCTACTAACGTAATACCTTTTTGGTTTTTCATATTTTCCTCCTTAATTTTTGTGTTTGTTATATATCTATATAAATTTTAATATAACCTTATTTAGTTCCTGTTCCTTTTGTTAAATTTCCACTACTTGTTGATGGAGCTGTAATGTCTTTATCTTGTTGATATACTGTGTTATTAGTATTTTCTGTTGTTGTATTTGTTTGTGATTCTGTAATTTGTTTTGGTGGTTCACTATTTCCTGATATTGAACCATATGATGATTGTCTATTTGTTGTATTATTTGTTGTATTTCTTACAGTTGATGCACTGTAGTATGCATTTCCTTCTGCATCATATAGTATATCTGTTAGTGGTACTTCATCAAATGGATTACTTTGTCCTGTTTGAAGTTGATTTGTTTCTTTATATTGTTGTAAATCACTTTCGTCTAATGAATATGCTGATGAAAGAACTATTTTATTTTGTGAATCTATGTAGTTTTGTCTTTCTTCAAGTATATTTGCTTCATTATCAGTCATTTTGTAAACTGCAGATTGTGGTTGATTTGAATCTGCTTTTATATAATCAAAGAAAAATGTAATCATTAATAATATTATTGCGGCAACTATAATTATCATTGCTACTATTTCTCTTATAACTGTTTTCATTAATTTCTCTCCTTTATACTACTTATTTGATGTATTTGTCGTGTTTGATGTATTAGTTTTGTTTGTTGTATTTGCTGTTGAATTTGATGTATTTGTAGTATTTTCTTTTTTGGCTTCTTCATCAGCTTTTGCTTTTTCCTCCTGTACTGTTTGCTCATTTTCAATTTTTGAAATTGATGTCTTTGAAATTGGTATGTCTGTCTTATAAAATTCTGTTACTAACATTAATTTTTCTACCTCTGTAATTGTTCCAGTTTCATCATCCATCATTTTTACTTTTTGATATTCTGAATGCATATTTAAATTTTCTGGTATAAATCCTAAATTTGTATCATTTCCTATTGCTTCTATAAATCCTGTTATTCCATCATATCCACTTACTATTTTGAACTTTAGGTCGCACAATACATATTGTTCTTGCTCCGATGCATCTTTTTCTTGCGAAACTTCCATTGTTAAATCGCAATTATTTTTTGTTGCAATATTTCCAAGTACTACCCATAAATATCCTAAATCATAATCTTGACCTAATAATGCTTTTTGTTTTTGTTCTTCTGTTTTTGTGCTTGATACTTTGTCATAATTTATTTTTACATCTGAATATTTTTTTTCTGCCTTCTGTAAATTTGCTTCTGTTACTGCATATCCTGTTGATTTTAGTCTTGTAAGTTCATTTAGTTTTTCTTCTGTTGTGTTACTTTGACTTTTTAAATCTTTATAACTATAAATCTTTGGAATTGATGTTCCAGTTTTTACACATATAAAACTTAAAATTAATGTAAAAATTAATATTCCTGAGAGAATTAATTTTCTCATTTTCTATCTCCTTTTTGTATTATTCTGTTAAGTCTCCTTCTATTGTGACTAATATATAATCTTCATCAGTTTTTTCATCATGATATCTAATTCCTGTGCTTGCTTTTACGTTTTCTAGTATTGCTTTATATGAGCTACCTTCTTGTGTTGCTGTTTCTAATAGTGCTTTAAAATATCCTAATTGTTGATATTTAGCTGCTCTTGCTTGTATTACAAAGTGACGGTCTTGTGTATTTTCTATACTCACTAATTTTACTTCTGTTGGTATTACTGATTTTAATTTTGTTAAGAAGTTGTTCATCTCGTTTGTTCTAAATACACTTTGTCCATTTTGTACTGATTCACTATTAAGTTTTGATATTATTGATTCATATTCTGATGTTAGATATTCTATTGCTGTTTTTGTTTTATTCATATCTGAAATAGATGTTGTTGTTTCTTGTATTTTTTGTTCTGTGTCACTAAACTTTTCAACTCTATTTTTATATAAATGATTTGTAATAACTGCATACATTATTATAAATACAAAGCACAGTACAATTAGTCTTACTGTCATTTTTTCAAATGCATCTAATTTTTCTCCTGAACTTTCTTTTAGTGATTTAACTTTTGTTACTTCTTTACCTTTTGGTAATCCTGTTATTTCTAATCCTTGAAGTTTAAATCCTGTTTTTCCTGCAAAATTTAATTCATTTCCATTTGATAGTCCTGATAATGCTAATGATATTGCACTGTTTACTTCTATATAATCTTTTATTCCTATTTTTAATGATTGTGAATCTAGAAATTCTGGTTTTATTAAATCACATTCTATATCGTTTAATCTATCTTGGAAATACATGTCTACATTATTTATGATTATTCCTGTTCCTGTAAAATAAACTTTATGAATCTGTTTTCCAAATTCATTCATTTTTTCTTTTATTTCATTTAGCATTTTAAATAAAACTGGCACTACATATTCTAAATATTCGTTTCCATCTTGCATTGTGTCAAGTTCTTGTGATGTAATTGTTATGTTTTTCATAATTTCATATGCTTTTGTTTCAGAATTTTCAATTTTTGTAATTTTTCTCAATACTTCTCCAATGCTTGATTCTATTTCTTGTATTGAATATATTTGACCATTTTCGCAAAATGTTAATGTCGTTTTTTCTTCCATATTGACGATTAATTGATTTTGATCTTCGTCTAATTTTACTAGGTTCATTATTCCTATTGGTAATGGTTGAATTGTATGCAAATTGTATTTGCTGAATAAATCTCTTCTGGAATCAAGTAACGCTTTTTCTGCTGATACGTTTATTGCTTTCATTTGCTGTGGATTATCTTGGTCTATTGCAAATATATTTTTTCTTTCAATTTCATCTTTGTTGATTCCTTTCTCTGCACATAACATTTCGAAATCAATATCAATTGATTTTTTTAGTGCATTTTTATTTAGTAATGCGAAGTAACTAAAATAATCATAAAATTCATTTGTAAGATTTATTGATATTGGTACTTTTGTACTATTAGTTTCTGCAACAATTTGGTCAATTGTTTTTGATAAATCTTCATAAAATTTTACTCCAAAAGATTCTACTTTTAAATTTTCTCTTTCTTTTGAAATTTTAGCATACTTTATTAAATTATCTTCTATATATACACCTAAACAGCTTTGCATTTTATTCTCCTTTTGTAAAACAAAATGGCATTAACAATTTGGCACGATTAAAGTTTTACATAAAATTCTGTGCCATATATTATAACCATTTATATATATATTTTTACTTATTTATACATAAAAAGTCAATATTTTTAATAGAAGTGTTATTTAAAAGTAATCTTACTGTAACATTATTCTTTTTTTGAATATTTTTTTCTTTTTTTGCAAATCATAATTGTGAATAGAAATTATTAACATAATTGAAAGGAGGATCATTATGAGTTCATTGAATACAAATAAAGATTATCAAGAATATGTAGATAAAAAATCTCCTAATTCTCCAATTTTTAAAAATTGTTTTAATGCTTTTTGGGTAGGTGGCTTAATTTGTGTTATTGGTCAATTAATTTATGATTATTTTATTTTTAGAAATTTTTCAACTGAATTAGCTGGTACTATTGTTTCAATTTCTTTAATTTTTTTAAGTGCTTTTTTGACTGCTATAAATGTTTTTAATAGAATTGGTAAATTTGCTGGTGCTGGTTCTTTGATTCCAATTACTGGTTTTGCTAATTCAATTATATCACCTGCTATGGAATATAAATCTGAAGGATTTGTTATGGGTGTTGGTGCTAAAATGTTTACTGTTGCTGGACCTGTTCTAGTTTATGGCATTTCTTCTTCTGTTCTTGTTGGTTTAGTTTATTTATTATTTAACACTCAAGCTATTACGCTTGTTTAAAATTATTTTGTGAGGTGTTTTATGAAAAAAATTGGTACTCAAACTTTTAAATTAGATAACCCTGTTACAATTTTAGATACTGCTAGCATTGTTGGAAAAAAAGAGGCTGATGGTCCAATGGCAAAATATTTTGATGTTTGCCTTGAAGATGAATTTTTTGGTGAAAAAACATGGGAAAAAGCAGAATCAAAAATAATAAAATCTGCTATTGAAACTGTTATAAGGAAAGCTAATATTCCTGTTTCAGATATTGATTATTTGTTTGCTGGTGATTTATTAAATCAATGCATTTCTTCAAGTTTTGGAATTAGAGACTTTGAAATCCCTTTTTTTGGAGTTTTTGGTGCTTGTTCTACTTTTGTTGAGGGAATGATGCTTGCTTCTATGTTACTTGATGGTGGTGCTGGTAATCATGCTGTTACAGCTACTTCTAGCCATTTTTGTAGTGCAGAAAAGCAATTTCGTTTTCCCTTGGAACTTGGCAATCAACGACCTCCTACTTCTCAATGGACTGTAACTGGTGGAGCTGCTGCTGTTTTAGCTAAATCTGGTGCTGGACCATATATTACTAATGTTACTCCTGGAAAAATTGTTGACCGTGGTATTAAAGATGCTAATAATATGGGGAGTGCTATGGCTCCTGCTGCTGTTTCAACTATTATAACTCACCTTAAAGATACTGGTAGAAAACCTTCTTATTATGATGCCATTATTACTGGTGATTTAGGTCATATTGGAAAAAGTATTGTTTTGGATTTATGCAAAGCTGAGGGTTATCAACTTTCTTCATTATATAATGATTGTGGTGTATTGATGTTTGATAAGGAAAAACAGGATACTCATGCTGGTGGTTCTGGTTGCGCTTGCTGTGGTACGGTTTTTTCTGGATATTTTTTCAATCAATTAAAACAGAAAAAAATTAAAAAGATGCTTTTAGTTGCTACAGGTGCTTTGATGAATTCTACTTCTTCTCAACAAGGGGAATCCATTCCTGGAATAGCACATGCTGTAAGTATTGAATTATAAATTTTTTGAAAGGATTTATTATGGGAGATTTTATTAATGGATTAGATTATATGATGATTTTAAAGGCTTTTGTTGTTGGTGGTATTTTATGTATAATAGCTCAAATTT
>ERZ824488.2884-NODE-2884-length-14106-cov-27.315351_pt1 | contig 14106 bp, 10 predicted proteins | sample MGYA00519936_ERZ824488 | MGnify/ENA primary metagenome ERZ824488 (study PRJEB31778, sample SAMEA3449153) | human gut metagenome | biome: human gut; feature: human-associated habitat; material: faeces | place: United Kingdom | collected 2010/2012 ... | reverse complement strand
ATATACAGTAACTCTGAATGTTATAAATGGATCAACTTCTCCAGTTAGTAAAGTAGTTGGAAGAGATGGTGTAACATCATTTACTGTAACACCAAACTCGGGTTATAAACTAGAATTAGAAAGTGATACTTGTAATGGAACACTTTCTGGTAACACTTATACAATAAGTAATATAACAAGTGCAAAAAGTTGTAGTATAACATTTACTCCTGCACCAACACTATTAAGTCAAATATTAAAAGATAATCCTACAAGAAGTTCAAGGAGTAATAACAATAATGGAACAAATGACTTTGCAACACCTTTAACTTCAACTACAACAGGAACATTATTTACAGGAACAGAAAGTATAGCTGGAAGTACACCAAAAGAAGTATATTATTATGCTGGAAATACAACAAATAACTGGGTAAAGTTTGCGGGATTCTACTGGAGAATAATAAGAACAAATCATGACTCAAGTATAAGATTACTTTATGTAGGAACTAGTCCTGATACAACAAGTGGTAATATAGGAACAAGTAAATTTAATACTTCATACAATAGTCCAAAATATGTAGGATACAAATATGGAGAAGCTACATCTCTTGATACAATAAGAAATAATACAACTGATAGTACAATAAAAACAACAATAGATACATGGTATAAAAATAACTTAATAAACTATACAAAATACTTAAGTATAAGTGCAGTATATTGTAATGATAGAAGTCTAGGAACGGGCCAAGCATATAGTGCAAGTTCAAAATTCAACTTCGCATCGTACTATAGAATAGACTGGGATACAGATGGAGCAAAAGCAAATCCATCATATAATTGTACAGATATAAGAGACGCATTCAGTGTAGATAATACAAGCGCAAAATTAGATTATCCAATATCGTTAATGACAGCAGATGAAATAGCGTTTGCTGGAGGAGTTGCATTTAAAACAATGAACACTCCATATGCATGGTTTATAAGTAATAGTGCTGGTTCTCAAGTATCATCTTATTGGTGGTCCTTGTCGCCTAGTGTCTGGTTTGGGTCTTACTCGCGCGTTTGGTACTGGGGTTCCGGCAGTACGTTCTTGAATTACAATAGTGTGGCCGGCGCCAATGCTGTTCGCCCTGTCATTTCGCTCAAATCTTGTGTCAAGACAAGTGGTGGAGATGGCTCGGCAGGCGCACCATACACAATTTTGGAAACTTCAAGTGGATGCTAAATCAATCAAAAGTATACATACAGAAACGTAAAGTATGTATATTTTTTTTCTTTATAGTGTAAAATTATATATGAGGAGGGATAATATGCTTGAACTTAAGAATGTAAGTAAGTTTTATTATAAAAAGGGAATTGTATCAAGTGGTATAAGTAAAGTAAGTCTTAAATTTGATATGGGTGAATTTATTGCTATTACAGGAGAAAGTGGGAGTGGTAAGTCTACACTTTTAAATGTTATAAGTGGACTTGATACTTATGAAGAAGGAGAAATGTATGTAAATGGTGAAGAGACTAGCCATTATAATGAAGAAGATTATGAAGAATATAGAAAGAAATATATTGGTAATATTTTTCAAAGTTTTAATTTAGTTAATAGTTATACAGTATATCAAAATGTAGAATTGGTACTTTTAATAAATGGAGAGACTAGAAGAAGTGTTAAACATAAAGTAATTGATATATTAAAGAAGGTAGATCTTTATAAATATAGACATACTAAGGTAAGTAAGTTAAGTGGTGGAATGAAACAAAGAGTTTCTATTGCAAGATGCTTAGCTAAAGATACACCTATTATTATAGCTGACGAGCCTACTGGAAACTTGGATAGTAAAAATGCTAAAAGTGTGCTTAAACTTCTTTATGAAATTAGTAAATATAAATTAGTAATAGTTGTTACTCATAACTTTGAACAAATAAGTGAGTATGCTACTAGAAGGATTACTATGCATGATGGTAGTGTTATTGAAGACATGAAATTAAAAGATAAAAATGAGGTAAAAGAAGTAAATACAAGTAAATTTAAGAAAACTAAAGTAATAAGTAATTTAAGATTAGGAATTAGAAATACATTTAATATAGTACCTAAGTTTTTACTACTTACTTTTGTTTATCTATTTGTATTAATTAGTATAGTTGGAGTTTATTCTGCATTTTTAGAATTAGAAAGTACTAATAATACATATAATAGTTTCTTTAATGAGACTGATGCAAATAAAAGAGTTATAGTTAAAAAGAAAGATAATTCTAGTTTTACTAATGAAGAAATCAATAAGTTAAAAAGTATTAGTAATGTAGAAAAAGTTATTACTAATGATTATGTATATGATTATAGTATGAGTTTAATAGATTATGAAAATATATTTTTAGATAGTAATTTTATGAAATTAGAGGAGTTTAAGGGTAAACTTAAGTATGGAAGAATGCCTCTAAATGAGAATGAAATAATAGTAAGTGGGTCAAAAGAAAACTATTATATAGAAGACATGGGTAGTGAACTTATTAATAAAGAAGTTTCTATTAATAGTGGAAGTGATGAAATAATAGTTAAGATAGTTGGAGTAAGTGTTTTTGAAAAGTATAACTGGATGGTTACAAGTTATGTAAGTGATAAAATATATAATTATGTAGAAAATCATGTTGAACAAGTTTATGGTACAACTAAAGTATTTATAAGTGATAACTCTCAAATTGAATATCCTAATATAAAAACTAGTGATATACTAAGTGAAGGTCAAGTATATATAAGTGAAAATTATTCATATAATTGTAAGAGTTATAATTGTATGAAAGATAGTTTAAATATTAAGTTTAGTAATATGTATACTAATAAAGAAATAAGTTTAAGTAATGTAAAAGTTTATAATAAGAGTAATTTTAAAAAGATATTTGGTAGTGAATATGATGACATGGATACTATTTATTTAAGTAATAATGATTATGATAAATTATATAAAAATAATAATATTTATCAAGTAAGTTTATTTGTTAAAGATGTAAGAAATATTGATAAAACAATGAATGAATTAAATGATTATGTTAGTTTTAGTTTAAATAATGTTAAACAAGATGGTGCATTGGTACAAGTAATAAAAATAGTTAAAACTATAGTAATTACTGTTTTAGTGATAGTATTATTCTTCGTAAGTTATTTTGTTATTAAATTAATTATGAAATCTAGAAATAAGTATTTTACAACTATTAGAATATTAGGAGGTAGTTACATAGAAGTAAAACGTCTTTTACAAATAGAACTTCTCAATGTGACTAATATAGTTTATTTAGTTTTCTTAGTAATTAGTTTATTTATTAAGAATGATATTATAGTTAGTGAGAGTATAAAGAATATGTTATTTTATATTAATTTAAAAGAGTATGTTATAGTTTATTTAATACTTAGTTTAATGAGTTATTTAACAAGTAGTAGATATTCTAGAAAGATATTTAAGAGAAGTGTGATAACTACTTATAATGAGGAGGTGTAATAATGATTAAACTAGTTAATGTATATAAATATTTTAATAGGGGTAAAAAGAATGAAGTTAAAGCAATAGATAATACTAGTTTAGATTTACCTGATAAAGGAATTGTTACACTTCTAGGCCCTAGTGGATGTGGGAAAACTACACTTTTAAATAGTATTGGTGGTTTGTCTAGAATTAATAAAGGAAGTATTTATATAGATGGAGAAAGAATTACTAAGAGAAGTGTTAATAAGATAGATAGGATAAGAAGTTTAAAAATAGGTTATATATTTCAAAACTTTAATTTACTTGATGATGAGACAGTTTTTGATAATGTTAGTTTAGTTCTTAAAATTAATGGACTTAAAGATAAAGAAGAGATTAAAAAACGAGTTAACTTTTGTTTAGAAAGTCTTGGTATTTATAGATATAGAAATAGATATGCTAGTATGCTTAGTGGTGGTGAAAGACAAAGAGTAGCGATTGCAAGAGCTATTGTAAAAGACCCTGAAGTTATTATAGCAGATGAACCTACTGGAAACTTAGATAGTAAAAATAGTATAGAAGTAATGAATATTATTAAAAGTATAAGTAGAGATAGATTAGTAATTCTTGTAACACATGAAAGAGAACTTGCTAAATTTTATAGTGATAGAATTATAGAAATAAGTGATGGAAAGATAGTTAAAGATTATGAAAATGCTGATAATCATGAACTAGATTATAGATTAGATAATAAGATATATTTAAAAGATATGGAAAATTATTCTAATAAAGAAGTAGGAAGTGCTAAAGTAGAATATTATAGTGATAATACTGATAAAGTTAGTTTTAAGATAGTAGTAAAAAATGATAATATTTATATAGAAAGTGATAGTTTAAAGAAAATAGAAGTTATTAATAATAGTAATATAGAATTAGTTGATGCACATTATGAAAAGATTAATAAAAAAGTTTATGAAGAGTTTAGTTTTGACTTTAATAAAGTAAAAGATAATAAGTTTAAAGAAAAGTATTCTAGTATTTATAATGTAGTTACTAGTACTAAGAAAGGGTTTAGAAAAGTACTTAATTATAGTTTTGTTAAGAAGTTACTTTTAATTGGATTTTTTACATCTAGTTTATTTATAATGTACTCAGTAAGTAGTATTATGTCTACTTTTAAAATAGATGAAAAAAACTTTGTTTCTTATAATAAAGATTATGTTTTATTAAATAAGAAAAATATGAGTGTTAATGAATTTAATAATTTAAATAATGTAAGTAATGTTGAATATGTTTTACCTAGTAATGGTAATGTACAAGTTAATTTTAAGTTTAATAAGTTTTTACAAACTAGTGGAATACTTGAAAGTATGAGTGGTAGTTTAGCAAGTTATAGTAAAGTAGATAAAGTTATAAATGGAGTTAAAACTAATGGTAAGAAAGAGATTATTATTGATAAGATGGTAATTGATAGGTTTTTAAGTATGGGTGATGCTAAAAATGCTGGATTTAATACTTATGATAATTTTATTAATGAATATGTTTATTTACAGAATGATGATATGTATAAAATAGTAGGAATAAGTGATACTAATAGTCCTTCTATATATGTAAATGATAGTGAGTTTGTTAATTTTATAGAAAATAGTTTAAATGATAATTCAGAAGATGGTAGTGATAAACTTAAGAGTTATGAAAGATCAAGTATTACTTTAACTAAAGGTAGTTTACCAGTTAATGATTATGAAGTTATAGTTAATGAGAACATGAAAGACATGTATCCACTTGATAAGATTATAGATAAAAAAGTAGGAGATAATAAGTTAAAGGTTGTAGGTTACTATAAAAGTGTAAGTGAAAGTGGTTTATTAGTTAGTGAAAACACTATTAAGAATAGATTAATACTTACAAGTGATAAGTTTGTTATTAGTAGTAGTGATAAAGATAGTACTATTAGTGAACTAAAAACTAGTAAATATAATGTAGTTGATACTTATAAAGATAGTTTAAATAATTATAAAAGAAGTATAGAAGAGTCTAATAGAAATAAGATAATTTATTCTAGTGTTATAGTTATTATTAGTTTAATAGAAATTTATTTGATAGTTAGAAGTAGTTTTTTAAGTAGAGTTAAAGAAGTTGGTATTTTAAGAAGTATTGGTGTTAAGAGAAAAGATATTTATAAGATGTTTATGGGAGAAATACTTAGTATTACTTTAATAAGTAGTGTTCCTGGACTTATAGTTATGGGTTATATTTTGTATACATTATCTAAGATAAGTGTTTTAAATATAGTAATAAACTGGTATGTAGTTTTAATTAGTTTAGTTATTATATTAGTCTTTAATACTTTATTTGGTTTGTTACCAGTATATAAAACTATAAGGAAAACACCACATGAAATTTTATCAAGAAATGATGTTGATTAATAATTAAAGTTATGGTATTATTTTAGTAGGAGAGATGAGTATGTTTAATGAAAGTGATGTAAAAACAAGAATGGAAAAAGTTATAGAGAATATGGAAACGAGATTTACTACTGTAAGAGCAGGAAGAGCAAATCCTAATATTTTAAATGGAGTAATGGTAGAATATTATGGGGCACCAACACCACTTAATGCAGTTAGTACAATAAGCGTTCCTGAAGCTAGACAATTAATGATTAAACCATTTGATAAAAGTTTACTTAAGGAAATAGAAAAGGCTATATATGCTGCAGAGCTTGGACTTACTCCAAATAATAATGGTGAAGTTGTATTCTTAACTATTCCAGAACTTACTGAAGAAACTAGAAAAAATTATGTTAAACAAGTTAAGGAAATGGCTGAAGAAGCAAAAATTGCTTTAAGAAATGTTAGACAAGACTTCAATAATATGATTAAGAAAAGTGAAGTAAGTGAGGATGAAGAAAAAAGAAACATGGATCAAGTTCAAAAATTAATTGATAAGTATAATCAAGTTGTTGAAGAAAAGTTTAAAGAAAAAGAAAACGAATTACTTAGTATTTAATTAAGTACTTGAAATAATTAGTAAAATTTGTTATAATTATATTGTCATTAAGACATATAATATTAATGGACATAAAAAATGAGTAGTACCTGGCTTTGCTCGTTAGGTATTCACTCAGTCCATATTGTGGTTTGTGAATACCGTATCAAGTTGATTCGGTATTCTTTTTAAATTAAAAGTATAAACTACAATTAATCTCTGTTGTTTGTATAATGATCTAGCACTGCTAAAATTATTACAAGTATAACTAAATACTCCATAAGTTAGTTTAAAACCTTTCTTATGACTCATACAGACCACCTCACTTTCCTAAATTTGTATAAATTTTCGGACTGAGGTAAGAACACCTAACCACTAGGTACTACTCATGTACTAATTGTACCACCTATGTAGTTTCAAAACAAGTGAACACTGTTGTATTTCTTATAAATTTTGTAGTATGTTTTAATAGAATAATATATGATTTTACATTTATTTTTGAAATAATGATTTTTTACTTGAAAAAGTATATTAAATGTTATAAAATATAATTATCTTTTGGAAGAAAGTGTAGTATATAATTTAATTTATAGAGAGTTAGTGGTAGGTGTAAACTAATATGTTATATATGAAGTTTCATTCTTCTATTAAAAAAGAACGTATAATAGGCGTTAACTATGAAAGATGCATAATACTTTATGAATTAAGGTGGTACCGCTGTTAACTTGCAGTCCTTAAGTCGTAAAGTTTTTATTTTTAGGAGGAGAAAATGAAAGAAAAATTAAATGAAATTCTTGAAAGTGGTTTAAAAAAGTTGGATGATGTTAAAGATTTAACAGAACTTGAAGCAGTTACTAAGGAGTTAACTGGAAAGAATAGTGAACTTACTTCTATACTTAAAAATATGGGTAGTTTATCTAGTGAAGAAAGAAAAGACATAGGAGTAGTAACTAATGAAATTAGAAAGTCTTTCGGTGAAAAGATTAATAGTGTAAGAAATAGTATTATTGATAATACTAGTGTAGTTAGTGATGAGTTTGATACTAGTTTACCAGGTACTTTTGTTAATAAGGGAGTGATACATCCAATTACACAGATGTGTTATGATTTAAATGATGCCTTTTTAAGTTTAGGATTTGAAGTTTTTAGTGAAAATGATATAAGTAGTGAAAAGTATGCTTTTGATAATTTGAATTTTGCTAAGGATCATCCTGCAAGAGAGAGTATGGATACTTACTGGCTTAAAGGAACTGAAGATAAAAGTGGAAGTGAAAGATTATGTTTAAGACCTCATTTAACTGGAGGAAGTGTCAGATACTTACTTAAACATGGAGCGCCTGCTAGATTTGTTTATCCAGGACGTGTTTATAGAAATGAAAATACTGATGCAAGACATGAAAGGGCTTTCTATCAATATGAGGCTTTAATAGTAGATAAAAATATTTCTTTTTCAAGTGGTATTGTTTTAATACAAACTATTTTAGAAAAAGTTTTTGGTAAAAAAGTAAATGTTAGAATGCGTGAAGGCTTTTTCCCATTTACTGAACCAGGTTATGAAATAGATATGGAATGTTTAGTATGTGGTGGTAAAGGGTGCCCTGTATGTCATCAAAGTGGTTGGATAGAAGTTATGCCTGGTGGAGTAATACATCCAAATGTATTAAAAAGTGCTAATTTAGATCCAAATGAATGGACAGGATTCTATATCAATATTGGAGTTGATAGACTTGTTATGATGAGATATGGAATAGATGATGTAAGACTTTTAAGAAGTGGTGACTTAAGGTTTATTAGTGAATTTAAATAGGAGGAATTATGAGAGTATCTTTAAATTTAATAAAAAAATATGTTGATTTGAGTGATATTAGTGATGAGAAAATAGCAACAGATTTAACTTTAAAAACTGTTGAGGTTGAAAAAATAGAAAATACTAGTTTAAAGTATGAAAATATAGTAGTTGGTAAAATATTAGAGGTTAATAGTCATCCTAATGCTGATACACTTAGAGTGTGTATGGTTGATATAGGAGAAGAGAGTCCTAGACAAATAGTATGTGGTGGAAGTAATTTATATGTTGGAGAGTATGTAGTTATTTCTAAACCAGGTAGTATGGTTCATTGGCATGGAGAAGAAGACTTAGTTAAAATAAAAGAGACTAAGATGCGTGGAGTAGATTCTTATGGAATGATATGTGGAGCTGAAGAAGTGTTTTTAGATAGTTTGTTTCCACCTAAGGATGAAGATGAGATAGTTGATTTAAAAGGATTAGAATGTTATCCAGGACAAAATATTAGTGAAGTAATAGGTTCAAACGATATAATTTTAGAAATAGATAATAAAAGTTTAAGTAATAGACCTGACTTGTGGGGGCATTATGGAATTGCTAGAGAGTTGTCTGTTATATATGATAGAGAATTAAAGTGTGTTACTGAAGAAGTAAGTATACCTCTTGTACCTAAATACGATATTACTATAGAAGACACTAGTAAGTGTAATAGATATATTGGAATAGTTATAGATAATGTTAATACAAAAGAAAGCCCAATATGGCTTAAAACACTTTTGTATAATGTTGGATTAAGACCAATTAATGCTATAGTTGATATAACTAATTATGCCATGATAGTAACAGGAAATCCTACACATGCATTTGATAAAACACATGTAAGTGGTAATAAAATAATAGTAAGAAATGCTAAAAAAGGAGAAAAACTATTATTACTTGATGATAATATGGTTGATTTAACTAGTGAAGATTTAGTAATAAGTGATGAAGAAGGTGTGCTTGCACTTGCAGGTATTCGTGGAGGAAAAAAAGACTCTGTACTAGATAGTACTACTGGAGTACTTGTAGAAATTGCTAATTTTGAACCTAGTACTATTAGAAAAACTGATAAAAGATTTGCAGAAAAGACTGATGCTGCAATTAGATATGAAAAGGGACTTGATACTGAAAGAGTTGATAGTACTAAGGATTTAATTATTAATATGTTTAAGGAGTTATTTCCTGAATCTGTAATAACTAGTTATAATGATATATATCCTGTTAAAACAGAAAGTAATTATATAGAAATAAGTAAAGAATTCTTAGATACTAGAATGGGTAAAGTTGTTAGTAAAGAAGCTATTACTAAGATACTTACTGGTCTTGGTTATGAAGTAACAATAGATGGTGATATATATAAAGTTTTAGTACCAACATATAGAAGTACTGGAGACGTTACTATTAAAGATGATGTAATGGGGGATATTGTTAGAATATTAGGTTTTGATAGTTTTGAGGCTAAAGGAATTAATTATACTGTAAATCATGCAGTTCTTCAAAGAGAAGTATTGTTAGAAAGAAGAATTAAAGAATATTTAAGTAATAGATGTGGTTTATATGAAGTAATTAGTTATCCATGGGTAAATGTTAAATATATAGATGCATGTATGTTAGATAAACAAGAAATGGTAGAATTAGCAAATCCTCCAAGTCCAGAACAATCTTATTTAAGATCTAGTTTAGTTCCAGGAATGTTAGAAGTAATTGTTAAGAACTTAAGATACTTTGATAAATTTAAAGTCTATGAAATGGGAGAAGTATTTACTAAGGGTGAATATCATGAAAGTAGTATAGATGAAACTCTTCCAATACATAATAATTATTTATGTGGGTGTGTAGTTGATAAGAATGCTAAAAGTGCATTTTTGGAACTTAAAGGTGTTCTTGAAAATATTAGTAGTTATACTCATATGGAAAATATTAAGTTAGCTCTTTCTATAAATAAAGTAAACTATTTAGATAAATATGCATGTATGGATATAGTTCTTAATGAAGAAGTAATAGGTTCGTTTGGTTTACTTAAAATTAGAGTAATGAATGAATGCAAGATTAAACATGTAAATGTTTCTATATTTGAACTTAATGTAAGTAAACTTATTCCACTTGATGCTAGAACTAATAAATATACTAGTTTACCTGAAATACCTTATGTAGAAAAAGATTTATCTATAGTTGTAGATGAAAGTGTTAGATGGGAAACTATTTATAAAATGATTAAATCTAAAGTAAAGGAAGTAATATTTGTAGAAGAATATAGAGGAGAAAATATAGGTGAATCGAAGAAAAGTATTACTCTTAAACTTAAGATAGGTGATGGGAAAAGTACTCTTACTAGTGATGAGATAAATTCAAAAATTAATCAAGTACTAAAAACATTAGAAAAAACTGTAAATGCTAAGTTAAGAGATTAAAATATTTATAGATTATTTATATAATATATAGTATAATTAATTAAGAAAGGTGGTAATAATATGAGTCTTGGAGTTTGGATTACTATTGGAGTTATTGTTCTTATAGCTTTATATGTAGTTAATACTTACAATACATTTGTTAAGTTAAGAAATAGGGTTAAAGATCAATGGGCTCAAATTGAGGTTCAATTAAAAAGGAGATTTGACTTAATACCTAATATAGTTGAAACTGTTAAAGGATATGCTAAACATGAAAGTGATACTTTGAAAGGGGTAATTGAAGCAAGAAATAAATTTACTGTTGCTAGTACTCCAGAAGATGAGATGAAGGCTAATAATGAGTTAACTGGTGCAATTAGACAATTATTTGCGCTTAGTGAAAGTTATCCTGAATTAAAGGCTGATACAAGTTTTTTAAAACTTCAAAGTAATTTAGAAGAAACAGAAGATAAAATATCTAGTGCTAGACAATTTTATAATGATACAGTTTTATCTTTAAATAATAAAGTTGAATTATTTCCTTCAAATTTAGTTGCTAAAATATTTGGATTTAAAAAAGAAGCATTCTTTGAAGCAGAAACTGAAGCTAAAGTTGCTCCAAAAGTACAGTTTTAAGCTTACTAAATGTAAGCTTTTTTCTTTTAATAGGAGGATTTATGAAAAAAATATTGGTTTTAATAATAAGTTTGTTTTCATTTATTAGTGTTAACTATGCAGTAAGTAATGTTAATTATAAAATAGATGATTATATAGTTGATTCTCGAATAGATATATCTGGTAATATGGTAGTTAGAGAAGTTATTAAAGTTAAAGGAAGTTTTAATGGATATATTAGGGATTTAAAATATAAAAATAGTAATAATAAAGTATTTGATAAATCAATTGATAGTTTTTATGGAAGTAGTATATATGATGCTAGTAATATAGAAGTTAGAAAAGTTGGTACTATCAATTATGATAAAGAGTTAGATTTTAATGTTTTTGATCAAAGTGTTAACGAGTTTACTATGAATGATAGTTGTACTGTTAATAAGGGTTGTTATGAAAAAAGTGATATTACTGATGGAGTTAGTTTGAAAATGTATAATGAAACAAATAATTCTAGTACTTACTTTTATATAGAGTATTTACTTGGTAATGTTGTAGTTATTCATGAAGACATTGCAGAAGTTTATTTTAATTTTGTAGGTGATATGTTTGATGATGATATTAATAAGTATAAGTTAAGGGTGGTTTTACCTGATAAAACTAAAGAGTTAGTTAGAGTATGGGCTCATGGTCCACTTAATGGTAATGTTAGCCCTATTAAAGATGAAAATGGTTACTATTATGGAGGTTATTTAGAAATAAATGATTTATATAGTAATACTCCTGTTGATATGAGACTTACTTTTGATAAGAATCTTATACTTGTGGATCATCCATATTTAAAGAAAAGTGAAGTATTAGCACTTGATAAAATTCTTGAAGTAGAAAATTTAAGAGCAGATAAAGCTAATAAAGAAAGAGAAAAAGCTAAATTTTTTATGTATGGATCTTATGCTTTGGGAAGTGTTTATTTAGTACTTTTAGTGTTATTATTTGTTTATATTTATATTAAGTATGATAAAGAATTAAAAACTAATTTTGATATGGAATATAATAGAGAGTTTATTAATGATTATGATGTTACTAATATAGAGTATTTATTTGATAAAAAAATTACTGAAAAAGCATTTAGTACTAGTATACTTAATTTAATTTATAAAAAGAATATTAAAATTGAACAAATAGATAAGAAAGATTATAAATTAATTAAAGTAAATACTGATAATGTAAGTGAATCTGAAGAGTATTTAATGAAGATGATATTTGATAATATTGGTAATAAAGAATATGTTTTATTAAGTCAGATAAAGAAATATGCAAAAGAAATACATGGTACGACTAGTGAATTTTTAACTAGTTTTACTACTTGGCAAAATAAAGTTACTAGTGAAAGTATAAAAAATAATTTTTATGAGTCTAATACTAAAATTAAAGTACTTGGAGTATTATTTAGTTTAGTAGGTTATTTAGTATTTTATGTAATGGTAAGATTTAATGGATTTAATTTATTTTCTATAATAATATTTATTTGTGCATTAGTGTTTATGATTTATGTGCTTATATTTAATGAGAGAACTAAAAGAGGTGCAGAAGATTATCAAAAATGGAAAGCATTTAAAAGATTTTTAGAAGATTTTGGTAGGTTTGATGAAAAAGAATTGCCTGAAATAGTTTTATGGGAAAGATATCTAGTGTATGCTAATATATTTGGTATTGCTGATAAAGTAGGTAAAACTATGAAGATTAAATTTAATGAGATTAATACTAATAATCAATATAGTAATGGAGACTTGTTGTTTGATTATATGATGTGGAATAATTTGAATCATAGTATTAATAATACTGTTAGAAGTTCAGTTAGTACTGCTAGAACTGTAGTTAATGAAGCAATTGCAAAAAGTTCAAGTTCTAGTGGTGGAGGATTCGGTGGAGGATTCTCTTCTGGAGGGGGCTTCGGTGGAGGAGGAGGCGGTGGCCGTGGATTCTAAAGCTAAAGTGTTTACTACTGAAATAAATTATATTAAAAATGATAGAATAAAAGAAAGTTTAGTTAATCTTATTAATTTAATACCTGATTACTTTTTTACTGAAGCAGCTAGTTCTACTGGAAAATATCATCCATCATTTAGTCAAGGTGTTGGTGGACTTGTTAGACATACTAAAGTTGCAGTTAAAATAGCAAATACTTTACTTATTAATGATAGTATTGGTTATAAGTTTACAAGAGATGAGAAAGACTTAATAATACTTTCGTTAGTGCTGCATGATTCAGTTAAAAGAGGAATTCCTGAAGAAAAGTATACTAAAGTAGAACATCCTCTTTTAGCAAGTAAATTTATAAGAGATAATGCTAAAAATACTTCTTTAACTGAAGAAGAGATAAATTTAGTATGTAGTATGATTAGTAGTCATATGGGTCAGTGGAATACTGATTTTAATGGAAATGAAGTACTTCCTAAACCTAAAACTAAGTATGAGAGGTTTGTTCATATGTGTGACTACTTATCTGCTCAGAAATTTATGAATATAAATTTTGATGAAAATAATAAAATTATTTGTTAAAGGGTACTTGAAAAGAGTATTCTTTTTTGATATACTTTTATTAGATTAAGATAGAAAGTAGGTAATAGATATGACTAAGTTTAATGATAATAAAATAAGTTATATTTCTCTATTAGTACAAAATAAAGTACTAAACGGGGGGGGGTATTATCTTCTAACTAACTTAAAAGAAGAAAATTTTTTGCATGAAATAAATGGATAGAATGATTCTATCCATTTTTGCGTTGGAGTAAATAATAAAAAAAGCTTGAAGGAGATGTTTAAATTGATAAGAAGATTAAAAACTAAATATGGGGTATTT
>ERZ824488.2882-NODE-2882-length-14107-cov-8.639197_pt1 | contig 14107 bp, 14 predicted proteins | sample MGYA00519936_ERZ824488 | MGnify/ENA primary metagenome ERZ824488 (study PRJEB31778, sample SAMEA3449153) | human gut metagenome | biome: human gut; feature: human-associated habitat; material: faeces | place: United Kingdom | collected 2010/2012 ... | reverse complement strand
GGTTGTATCCACTGGATACCCGCTTCCCTTCGTTCCCCTTTGGAAACCTTCGGGCACCGAAGTTGGCGAGAAAACCATGGAACGGCAGTTCAACGTCCGCACCGTAGTCGGCGCATCAATCCCCCGGGGGGAAAGCTCTTACAGTAAAGTTGGTTTTCAGCGCTGCTTGCATATTGCTTTCCTCGGGGCAAACAATCGGCGCGACGCTCCGTTGGGCGTTTGTCTGCCAACGAAACGCCGGCCCATTCGGCTGCAAGCCCCCAATCCTGCACCCCCAACCCCACGGAGTGGATTTTCTCATAGCAAGGAGGCTCCCCTCTTCATGAAAAAACAAGCCTGTATCCCTTACCCCCTGCTCTGCCTGTGCGCACTTTTGCTCATTGCTGTGATCGGCTGGCAGATGCTCCCCGCCCTGAGCGAATCAGATACCGCCGTCCCGGCATTTGAGCCGCTGGAATACGGCGCGTCCGGCGAACTGGTCAGCTACGTTCAGCAGCGCCTGTCCGAGCTGGGGTATTATGACGGAAAAATTTCCGGCAATTTTCTGGAAGGAACCCGGAATTGCCTTAAACGCCTGCAAAAGGATTACGGGCTGGAGATCACCGGCAAACTGGATGAGGAGACCTGGCAGCTGCTCCTGACGGCTCAGTACCGGGTGCTGAAAAATGGCGACGACGGCGACGAGGTCGCCCGCCTGCAGCAAAGGCTGATCGATCTGGGCTATCTGGACGCGAAGGCCACGGGTAAATTCCGCTCCGCTACCGAGGGCGCGGTGAAAAACTTTCAGAAACAGAACGGGCTGGACGTGACAGGCGTCGCCGATGTGGATACCCAGCAGCGCCTGTTCGGTGAAACGGCGCTGGCCAAAGGCGCTTCGCCTACGCCGACCCCCGACCCCATGACCGACGCGGGCGATATTAACGACGTGGTCATCGTGGGCGACGGCGAAAGCACCGAGGACAGCCGGGAAAACGTTCCCTTTGCCCGGCGCATGACCCGAGGCACTCAAAGCGAGAACGTCAAGAAAGTCCAGACCCGATTGAAAGAACTGGGCTTCTTCGACGGCCCCATCAGCGGCTATTATATGGATCAGACCATCGCCGCCGTGAAGAAATTTCAGGAGTATAATGGCCTGCCCATCGACGCGGATATGGACGAGGAGACCTGGAACCAGCTCTTCAACGCAGGCGACGTGGTGGATGTGAACGCCACGCCCAGGCCCAGCCCTGAGCCTACGCTGCCGCCCTATTATGTGGTGGTGGATGTGACCAATCAGGTCACGAAGGTGTACTCGCTGGATGAAAATAATGAGTATACCGTGCTGGAGCGGCAGATGATCTGCTCTACCGGCGTGAAGGGCTGGGACAGCGATCTGGGCGACTGGGTCACTAACGGCCGCCGGGCCCGCTGGTGCTATTTCTCCAAGTGGGGCGGCCACGCGCAGTACTGGACGCGCATCAATGAGAATATCGCCTTCCACAGCGTGACTTATTCCGAACCCGACACTCGGAAGCTGAACGTTAAGTCCTATAACAAACTGGGCCGCCGGGCTTCCCACGGCTGCATCCGAATGCTGGTCAGCGACGCCAAGTGGATGTACGATAATATCAAGAAGGGCACCACCGTTCATATTACGGAGGACTTGCCGCTGGATGAGGAGCTGACCAAGTCTCTGCTGCCTCCTGATCTGGATAAAAAATATATGCTGCCCAAGACCACGCCGGAACCCACCGCTGAGCCTGCCTACACCAGCGACGGCACGCCGCCCCAGCCCTTCCGCACCCTGAAAAAGGGCTCCAAGGGTGAGGATGTGTACTGGCTTCAGCGGAAGCTGGCGGATCTGGGGTACTATCAGGGTGCCGTCACCGGCGAATACTGGAGCGGCACCGCCGACGCGGTCAAGGCCTATCAGAAGGATCAGGGCCTGAAAGCCGACGGTATCGCCGCCAAAAAGACCCTCGAAGCCCTTTACGCAGATGTGCTGAACACGGAAGCCGCTGAATGAATGCAAACCGCCCGCCGAATGTCCGGCGGGCGGTCTTCTATTGCTCCATAGGGATGGGACGGCTGACCCGGCAGACCCGCGCCAGTTCTTCCCGCAGAGCGGTAAGCTCGGTTTCCAGCGCTTCTTTCTGCTCCTGCAGCGTCGCTATTTCCAAATTTTGGGATTGTGCTCCACTTTCCAACTCTAAATTTCGATTTTTAGTATCTTCTAGAGACGCTTGCAGACTGTTTTTCTCTTCTAAAAGGGAGCCATACTCCCCTTGCAGGGAATGAAGCTCCGCTTGGACGCCTTCGGCCTGCTGCAAAGCCGCATCCCGCTCCACTGTCAGGCTGTTGTTGATCCCCATCAATTCCTGATAGCGGGTTTCCCAGTCCTCCACTTGGGATTCCAGCAGCTGATTCTGCCCCGCAAAAGCCGCTTCGGACTGGGCGCGTTCGTCCACTGTCTGGGCCACGGCGGCGTTGGCTTCGTCGATGGAAGCCTTTGCGTCAGCCAATTCTTTTTCCAGCGTTTCTTTCTGGGTGGTCAGTTCCTCTGCCCGGTTCTCAAACAGCTGCTTTTCCCGCTTTGCCTTTTGTACTTCCACCTGCTTTTCTCCCAGCTGCACCTGCACCCGCCGCAGCTCGGCGCTGGTCTCCGCGTGCTGGGCCACGATGTAGCCCGAAACCATCAACAGCAGCGCCACGATGATCGCCATAACGGCCACGGTCTGTTTCATCTTCCCCCTCCGTTCCGGCGGCGAAAAAACGCCGTCCCTCTCTGGTAGGATGAGACGGGCGGCGGGGGATTATTCGATTCGGCTCCTGTTTTCCAAAAAAAGCCCCGTCTTTCGCCAAAATAGAAAAACGGGGTTTTTTCGGATAGGATTTTTACCGGCTCTTGTGGAACAGAAGCCGCTCGTAGCGTTCGGGATCGGCATCCCGAACCATGATCTCCAATTCTTCGTCGCCCATGACGGTGTTGCGGCCGCTCTCATAAAGGTCGTCCACCATTTCCTTCACGGCCACTACCAGCGCGTCCTGCTTATCCACCTGATGCTTGCCCTTAAGGCGGAAGTAGGAGTTCATCCAGTGGGCGATGCCGGCCAGACCACTGTGCGCGTCCACGGCCACGGTAGCGGGACGGTTCAGGATGGCGGCGGTATCGAAAATGTTGTAGATCTCCTCGTCTTTCAGCAGGCCGTCGGCGTGGATGCCGGCTCGGGTCACGTTGAAATGGCGGCCCACGAAGGGCTGACGGGGGCTGATCTCCAATCCGATCTCCCGCTCCATGAACTCGGCGATCTCGGTCACGGCGGTCAGATCCATGCCGTCGGTGGTGCCGCGCAGGGCCTCGTATTCGATGGCCATAGCTTCCAGCGGGCAGTTGCCTGTACGTTCGCCAATGCCCAGCAGCGAGCAGTTCACGCTGGAGCAGCCGTACAGCCACGCCGTGCCCGCGTTGCTGACCACCTTGTAGAAGTCGTTATGCCCGTGCCATTCCAGCTGGGAGGACGGAACCTGCGCGTAATGGTGCAGACCGTAGACGATGCCGGGCACGCTGCGGGGCAGGGCCGCGCCGGGATAGCTGACGCCGTAGCCCATGGTGTCGCAGGCACGGATCTTGATGGGAATACCGCTTTCGGCGCTCAGATCCATCAGCTGCTCCGCAAAGGGCAGCACGAAGCCGTAGAAATCCGCCCGGGTAATATCCTCAAAATGGCAGCGGGGCACGATGCCGCGATCCAGCGCCGCCTTGACGATGGCCAGATATTTTTCCAGCGCCTGAGAGCGGTTCAGGTGCATCTTTTTGAAGATGTGGTAGTCGCTGCAGGAAACCAGTACGCCGGTCTCCTTCACGCCCGCCGCCTTCACCAGCTCGAAGTCCTTTTCGTTGGCCCGGATCCACGTGGTGATCTCCGGGAATTCCAGCCCCAGATCCTGACACATTTCCAGCGCTTCCCGATCCTTGGGGGTATAGAGGAAAAACTCGCTCTGCCGGATCAGACCCTTGGGGCCGCCCAGCCGGGATTCCAGCTGGAACAGCTTCACGATCTGCTGGGGCGTAAAGGGGCTGACGCTCTGCTGGCCGTCCCGGAAGGTGGTATCCGTCATCCAGATCTCATCCGGCATGCAGATAGGCACCAGACGGTTGTTGAAGGCGATCTTCGGGATGGCTTCGTAATCGAAAATTTCCCGGTAGAGGTTGGGTTCCTCCACTTCCTGCAGCTGATACTTATACTTGGACTGCATCAACTGGTTGGTTTTTTTGCTGAATTCGAGCATTTAGTTCAGCTCCTTTACAAAATTGGCCAGCCGCTTCATACCCTCCTCGATGGCCTCCATGCTGGTGGCGTAGCTCAGACGGCAGAAACCGTCCGCCATGAAGGACTCGCCGGGCACCACCACAGCGTGCTGCTTTTCCAGCAGGGCGTTGGCAAAATCGCTGCTGGTGGCGATCGCCTGACCGTCGATCTTTTTGCCCAGCAGGGGCCGCACGTCCATCATCACATAAAACGCGCCGTCGGGCTTATTGCAGCTCAGGCCGGGAATGGCGTTGATCCGCTCCACGATGCGGTCCCGGCGCTGCTGGAAGGCCTGACGCATGGTCTCCACACAGGCCTGATCGCCGCTGAGCGCCACGGCAGCGGCGTGCTGGGCGGCGCTGTTGGGCGCGGAGGTGGCCTGACTCTGGTAGTTGGTCATGGCCTTGATAACGTCCCGGGGGCCGGCGGTATAGCCGATGCGGAACCCGGTCATGGCGTAGGACTTGCTGACGCCGTTCACCACCAGTGTATGAGCCTTGGCCTCCTCGCTGAGGGAGGCGATGGAGCAGGGCTTTTCGCCGGTGTAGAGCAGCTTTTCGTAAATTTCGTCGGAGACGATGAAGAAATCGTGCTCGACGGCCAACTGCATCACGTTTTCCATCTGCTTCCGATTCCAGACGCAGCCGGTGGGGTTGTTGGGGGATGTCAGCAGGAACGCCTTGGTACGAGGCGTGATGGCGGCCAGAATTTCCCCGTTGGTGGGCACGAAACCGTGCTCCTTTTTCATTTCGACAAAAACGGGCGTTCCTCCTGCCATGCGCACCATTTCCGGGTAGCTGACCCAGCAGGGCGTGGGGATGATGACCTCGTCGCCGGGGTCGAGAATGGTCTGGAACAGGGTATAGAGCGAATGCTTCGCGCCGTTGGAGACAATGATCTCCTGCGGGTCATAGTGCAGGCCGTGATCCTCTTCAAAACGATGGATGATGGCCTCCTTCAGTTCGGCCGTGCCGCCTACGGGCGTATAGCGGGTCATGTTCTGATCCATTGCGTCCTTCATGGCGTTGCGGATGGGCAGGGGCGTGTCAAAATCCGGCTCGCCGGCGGCAAGGCTGACGACGCTGACGCCCTGTGCTTTCAGGGCCTTGGCCTTCGCATCCATGGCAAGGGTAGCGGACGGAGCGATCCGCCGGGCTTTTTCGGAAATCGTGCGGGGCATAACGGAACCTCCCTTATCAGGCTCGGCCTGAACAAATGAAAGTTTTTTGATTCCATCCTGCAAAATGCACCATTGGGGCAGGAGGAGCGGCAGCCGTTGCCGTAGCAGGACATAGTATAGCATATGACGCAAAATAAGTAAAGTGCGGAAACGGCTCTTTTTCTTTTTAAACTGAAATTTGCATTTTTCAGAATGAAAATCTGCATAACGGATATACGAAAAAGTCATCGTAAGAAGAAAAAACAAGTTTCGGCATTCGAACTTTTTTCGGCCAAAGCATATACTGTTTGGGAAAAGAATGTTATAATGAAAAGAAATCCGCGTCTTTCGGCGCGCAGTGGAGGAATGAAAAATGACGGCATGGCTGATCCGCCGTTTTGTGAAGGATTATGAAAATACGGAAAACGGAGAAGTCCGCGCCGCCTATGGCACGCTGGGCTCCTGCGTGGGCATTCTGGTCAACCTGCTTCTGTCTGCCGGCAAATTTCTGATCGGGCTTCTCAGCGGCTCGGTGGCCATTCTGGCGGACGCGGCCAACAACCTGTCCGACGCGGCGGGCAGCATTGTGGCGCTGGTCTCCACCCGCGTGGCCCGTAAGCCCGTGGATGCGGAGCATCCCTTCGGCCACGGCCGGATGGAGTATCTGGGCTCGCTGGGCGTGGGACTGCTGATCCTCGTGATGGCCTTTACCCTCTTGAAGGAGGGCATGGAGGCCATCCTCATGCCCGCGGCGCTGAGCGTATCGTGGCCGGTACTGACGGTGCTGGGTGTTTCCATTGCGGTGAAGGCATGGCTGTATTTCTTCTATCGCCGTCTGGGCCGGGCTACCGACAACGGCACCCTGCTGGCCGCCTCCAAGGACAGCCTGAGCGACGTGCTGGCTACCGGCGCGGTGCTGATCTCCACCGGGCTGTGCGCCCTGTTCGGCTGGCGCATCGATGGCTATATCGGTCTGGTGGTGGCGCTGATCGTGCTCAAGGCGGGCTATGAGGTCTGCCGGGACACGGTGGACCGGCTGCTGGGCGGCAAGCCCGACCCGGAAAAAAGCCGCCGTCTGCGGGAACTGCTTCTGAATTACGAGGGCATTCTGGGCATTCACGATCTGGTCATCCACGACTACGGCCCGGGCCGCTGCTTCGCCTCCGTCCATGCGGAGGTCAGCGACCAGTGCAATATCGTAGCCATTCACGAGATCATCGACAATGCGGAACGGGAGATCGGCCGGGAGCTGCACATGCCCATCTGCATCCACATGGATCCCATCGCCACCGAGGACGAGACCACCAACCGGGTGCGCCAGCAGATGAACGATTTTCTCCGGGAGATCGACCCGGCACTGAGTATGCACGACTTCCGCATGGTGATGGGGCAGGATCGCATCAATCTGATTTTCGACGTGGTGGTGCCGGCGGACTATACCGCCCGTCAGGAGCTGATCCGCAGCCTGAACGCCTACGCCCGCTCGCTGGACAGCCGCTACCGGCTCGTCGTTCAGTTCGACGTGGATTACACCTGAGGGCCGTCCGCTTGCATTTTTGAAAAGACTGCGGTATCATTTTCAGGAACGATTTTTCAAGGAGGAACTTTCCGATGAGCAACGAACGCAAATCCATCGAAGAAATGACCGCTGATACCGAGAAGCCCGTCCGCGACCGCAAAAACTGGGTGGCCTTTGTGGAAAGCGACGCGGTGAACTTCATGACCCTGAACGAAATGGAAAAGATGACCCTGGACGACGGCAGCGGCAACAAGGCCAAGCTGAGCCGCCGTAAGGACGGCAGCGTGCTGGTGGAGTGCACTTCTTCCAACGTGCTGTAAGCGAGACTGTTTTTGAAAAAGAGACGCTCCAAAGAAACGTCAACTTAGGGATTTCAAGAAATTGAGCTTTTAAGACGTTTCCCGAACGGCAAAACAAAACCACCGATTGGAAAGCAGAAATGCTGATTCATCGGTGGCTTTGTCATTGTGAAAAAACAGGGATACGTTGCGCTATTTGAGTTACAGCGCACTCTTGTAAATGTGGTAGGAGTAATGCGTTTTACGGTATTGTGTAACGCGCTGTGCATAGCAATCATAAACGAAAAAGCAGGCAGTATTAGGCAGTTATTTGTCAATACTGCTTGCTTTTTTCTGTATTATGCTCATCGCATACCAGTGCTGCCATTCTTGGCTGACGACCTAAAATGAATATTGCCCCATTGGCAAATAGTGTTGCAGGTTATGAAATGCATCTATAAACCATTTCCATAGTGGACAACCGTGCAAGTAGCGGTCTCCAGATCTCCTGAAAGAATTCTGAGCAAGGAGGTCTTGCCGCTGCCGTTGGCGCCGATGAGCCCAATTCTTTCGCTTTCGGCGACAGAAAGTTCGCTTATATTCAAAACATCACGTCCGTTGAATTCAAGCAGAACATGTCTTGCCCTTACGATTTCCCGCATCATATTCCTCCGTGTTTCACGTGGTTATGACTAAAGCGGAACTCTTTTGCAAAAGCCTTTTTCTTATCATCCGAAAAATGATGCGTGATAACAAAAACAATGCCACCGGATAATTCGGTAAAAATGTCTTCGATCTTTTCGGCTGTCTCCGAATCCACATTAGCAAGTGGCTCGTCTACAATAGTGATAGGAGCTTTGCGCAACAGTGTTCTGGCAAGCGCAATCCGTTTACGCTCGCCGCCAGATAGATTGCTGCCGCCTTCTCGAATCATACTGTCGAGCCCTTCCGGTGTTGCAAATTTATGCAAATTAAGTTTTTGCAGCAGTGCGATCAGCTCATCATCGCACATGTCACGATACATTGTGAGGTTGTTACGCAGCGTATCGTTGAACAGAACGGGATCCTGCCGCATAATTGCAATCTTTTCGTTCAGTTGCTTCACACAAAAGGCGTTTGAATCGTTTATGAGTATCTCTCCGCTCTGGGGTTCGTAATATCCAAGCAACACTGCTTTTGCTAACGCAAGCAACAGCGCCAACAAATCGCACCTTTCTATTTTTTGTGTCCCAAATTAGCCGCTTAGCGCACCTAAATGGCAAAGCGGCAGCAGTATGACTTTGAAGTTGGAACGGCACAGAACAATAGAAAGCTGTGGAAGCATGAGCTCATTGCATAAAGCAGCATGAACAAGGATTAAAATGTTCGTGCCGTTAAACTGACAACCAAATGCGAATTATCATAGTACATCTCATTCATGGTATTCTTGTATAACCAGTGTATCACAAGGACAGAAAATTTGCAAATATATAATCCATCCGAAAGATCTTGTGAAATTTGGCCGGAGCTAAGATAATGTGACCGGCAGACTCAGCGACGAACGCTTTGCCAGAATGTCAGCGACCTGTGAAGCCGAGCAACAGACTTTGGAAAAGCGGGTGGCTGAGCTGCAAATCCTGATGGACGGTGCGAAGCAGAAGTCCATGAACGTCTTCAGATTATCTACAACGCTATTGGCGCAGTAGAAATTCCCAATGAAAAAGAAGCGGCATAGCCGATATTTCTACCGACTATGCCGCACTTTTTTCCGGGATTAAAAATCCCTATGGAGCACCTTCTAAGCTGAGCGTCTCTTTTTGCTTCCTAATTTGCCAATCCTTCGCCGCTATGATATACTATCAGCGGAATTTCCGGCGGCCGCGCCCCTTTTGACGGGCCGCAGAAAGAAAGGCGCTATGGCTATGCGTATCAATGTGACCCGTTCTTCCATGCCTCCGATGGAAGAATATGTAGAAGAAATCCGCAGTCTGTGGGACAGCCACTGGCTGACCAATAACGGCGAAAAACTGAAAAAACTGGAAGCGGCGCTGAAGCAGCGGCTGGACGTGCCCTATGCCGCGCTGTTTACCAACGGCCATCTGGCGCTGGAGGCGCTTTTGAAGGCGCTGGGGCTGAAGGGCGAGGTCATCACTACGCCCTTCACCTTTGCGTCCACCACTCACGCCATCGTCCGGGCCGGGCTGACCCCGGTGTTCTGCGACATCCGGGAGGGCGACTACACCATGGATCCCGCGAAGGTGGAGGCGCTCATTACCCCGCGCACCTGCGCCATCCTGCCGGTGCATGTGTACGGCAACCTCTGCGACGACGGAGCCCTGTCCGCCATTGCGAAAAAGCACGGGCTGAAGCTGATCTACGACGCGGCTCACGCCTTTCACGTCAGCCGGGACGGGGTATCCGCCGCCCGGATGGGCGACGCGGCCATGTTCTCTTTCCATGCCACCAAGGTGTTCCACACCGTGGAGGGAGGCTGCGTGACCACCGCCGACCCGGAGCTGAACCGGCGGCTGGAATGGGAGCGGAACTACGGCATCGAGGACGAGGAAACCGTCGCATACCCCGGCGGAAACGCCAAGATGAGCGAGTTTCACGCCGCCATGGGCCTGTGCAACCTGCGCCATCTGGATGAAAACATCGAAAAGCGCCGCCATGTGGTGGAGCTGTACGACCGCCTTTTGTCCGGCCACGAAGGGATCGTCTGCCCGAAGAAGCAAACGGGCGTTGTGTCCAACTACGCCTATTATCCCGTGCGGTTCACCGGTCAGGCCGGAAGCCGGGACGAGATCTGCGCCCGGCTGGCGGCGGAGGATATCCACGCCCGGAAGTATTTCTATCCACTGATCACGGATTTCGACTGCTACCGGAACCGCCCGGGCTTTGACTCGGCCCGGACCCCCATCGCCCTGCAGGCCTCCCGGCAGGTGGTGACGCTGCCCCTGTACCCGGAGCTGACGGAGGGCGACGTGGAGCGCATCTGCAGCCTGATCCTCGGAAAGGCGTGACCCTATGAGCGAGAAACGCAGCCAGTCCGCGGCTTCCTCCTTCGTGTTCAAGCTGCTGGAGAGCTTCGGCAATCAGGGCATCGCCTTTGTGGTCAGCCTGGTGCTGGGACGTCTGCTGACCCCGGACGATTACGGCGTTTTGTCCCTGTTGTTGGTCTTCACGGCCATTGCGCAGGTGTTTGTGCAAAGCGGCCTGAACACCGCCCTCATCCAGCGGGCCGAGATCGACGAGACCGACCGAAGCTCCGTGTTTTTTCTGGGGCTCGCCATTGCGGCGCTGCTCTATACGGCGCTGTTCTTCGCCGCGCCCGCCATCGAGCGCTATTTCGCTATGGTCGGGCTGGCAAGTTACCTGCGGGTGCTGGCGCTGATCCTGTTCCCCGGGGCGCTGACCAGCGTACAGAACGCAGTTATTGCCCGAGAAATGTCCTTCCGCAAGCTGATGACCGCCAGTCTGGCCGCTACGGTGCTGTCCGGCTGCGTGGGCGTCGGCATGGCGCTGCGGGGGCTGGGCGTATGGGCGCTGGTGGGGCAGCAGCTGACCAATCAGTTCAGCCTGTGCATCCTTCTACTCGTTCTGGTGCGCTGGCGGCCTCATTTCTGCTTTTCCCTTCGACGGGTGAAAAGCCTGTTCTCCTTCGGCTGGAAGCTGCTTTTGTCCAGCCTGATGGACACGGGCTATCAGCACCTGCGCTCCTTCGTCATCGGCAAGAAGTTCTCCTCGGAGGCGCTGGGCTATTTCAACCGGGGCAAGCAGTTCCCGGAGCTTCTGATGAACGCGGTGAACGGCTCCATCCAGAGCGTGATGCTGCCGGTCCTGTCCGAGCAGCAGGACGATCTGGAGCGGATGAAGCAGACCATGCGCCGCTCCATTATGGCCTCCAGCTTTCTGGTGCTGCCGCTGATGGCGGGGCTGGCGGCGGTGGCCCGTCCGCTGGTGAGCCTGCTTCTGACGGACAAATGGCTGCCCTGCGTACCCTTCCTGCAAATTTGCTGCATCGACTTCGCCTTTTACCCCATCCACACCGCCAACCTGCAGGCCATCAACGCCATGGGGCGCAGCGATGTGTTTTTGAAGCTGGAGATCGTCAAAAAGAGCTACGGCATCGCTATTCTGTGCGTTACCGTGTTCTGCTTTGAGGGCGTATTGCCCATCGTGTGGGGCGCGGTGGTCTCCACGGTGATCTCGTCGTTCGTGAACGCCTTCCCCAACAAAAAGCTGATCCATTACGGCTATTGGGAACAGCTTCGGGATATTCTGCCGCCCATAGGCATGAGCCTTGTCATGTTTCTGGCCGTCAGCGCGCTGGGCCGTCTGCCCCTCGGCAATCTGCCCCTGCTGCTGGTTCAGGTGGCGGCGGGCGTGGTACTCTACGGCGGCATGAGCCTGCTGTTCAAGCCGGAGAGCTTCCGCTGCCTTGTGCAGATGGCGGCGGCCCTTCGCCGCAAGGCCGCCCGATCCAAAGGAGGGACGGAAGCATGAGCCGTATTCTGCTGACCGCCATCGGTTCCATGGCCGCGGCCCCCGCCGCGCGGCGCTATCAGGCGCTGGGGCACACCGTGTTCGGCTGCGATATTTATCCCCGGGAATGGACGGCGCTGGCCGGAGAGTTGGAGTTTTTTCAGGCCCGGCTGGCCACGGAGGGCGAGCCCTACGTGGAGCAGCTGAAGGAGACCGTCCGCCGGGACAGGCTGGATTTTCTCATTCCCCTGACCGACCCGGAGGTGGACGCGCTGGCCCCTCGAAAAGCCGAATTCCGGGCGCTGGGCTGTACGGTCTGCGTGCCGGAGGAGCGGGTCGCCGCCCTGTGCCGCCGCAAGGACAAGATGAACCGTTTTCTGGCGGAAAAGCAGGTCTGCCGACTGATCCCCACGGAATCCGCCGTGTCGGGGCAGCCCTGTCCCTTTCCCTTCCCGGCGATGGTCAAGCCCCGGTCTGGCCGTTCCAGTCTGGGACAGGCCGTGGCGGCGGACGAAAAGGGCTACCAGACGGCGCTGGCGGGCCGGGAGGACTGCATCGTGCAGCCTTTTCTGGAAGGGGATATTTTCTGTGTGGACGTGGCCCGGGACGCTTTCGGTCATACCCGCGCCGCCGCCCGGCAGGAGCTTTTGCGCAACAAAAGCGGGCTGGGCATGACCGTGGAGGTGCTGCCCGGTCATCCGCTGGAGGCCGTCTGCGCCGCCATTGCGGAGGCTGTGGGGCTGGTGGGCGTGGTGAACATGGAGTTCATCCGCCACGGGGACGATTTCTTCTTTCTGGAGGTCAACCCCCGGTTCTCCGGCGGCATAGGCTTCTCCATGGCTGCAGGGATGGACTTTGCGGAAATGATGCTCTGCTGCCATTCCTGCGGCAGCGTCGAAGCCTTCCCCGCCGCGCCGAAGCATTCCCTGCTGGCCCGGGAAAGCGCCATCGTCCTGACCCAACTGCGGTAGCTTTGATTTTTTCAAGGAGGTACTTTCCCATGAATGTGAAAGAACGGTTTCTCAACTATGTGGTCATCGACTCCGGCTCCAGCGAAACCACCGGAACCCACCCCTCCACCGAAAGGCAGTGGGACATGGCCCGGCTTCTGGAAAAGGAGCTGAAGGAAATGGGCGCGGAAAACGTCCGCGTCAGCCCCACCTGCTACGTCTACGCGGAGATCCCCGCCAACGTGCCCGATCAGCCCGCCATCGGCCTGATCGCCCATATGGACACCGCCCCCGCCGTGCCCACCGGCCCGGTGCATCCCCGCTGCCTGGTGTATGCCGGCGGCGAACTGGACGTGGGCAACGGCGTGGTCATGAAGCCGGAGGAATTTGAATGTCTGAAGCGTCACGTGGGCCACGAGCTGATCGTCACCGACGGCACCACCCTGCTGGGCGGCGACGACAAGGCGGGCATCGCCGAGATCATGACCCTGTGCGAGACCCTCTTGACCAACCCCGACCTGAAGCACGGCAAAATCTGCGTGGGTTTCACCCCCGACGAGGAGATCGGCGAGGGCGCGGACGATTTCGACATCAAGGGCTTCGGCGCGGATTTCGCCTACACGGTGGACGGCGGCGGCGTGGGCGAATACGAGTGCGAAAACTTCAACGCCTCCTCCGCGCTGGTGGAGGTCAAGGGCTTCAACATCCACCCCGGCAGCGCCAAGGGCAAGATGAAGAACGCCAGCAAGATCGCCATGGAGTTCAACGCCATGCTGCCCGCCGCCGAGCGTCCGGAGCACACCGAGGGGCGCGAGGGCTTCTTCTACCTGTGCGATATTCAGGGCGGCACGGAGGAGGCCGTGGCGCACTACATCATCCGCGACCACGACCGCGCGCGCTTTGAGGCGCGCAAGGCGCTATCTCAGGCCGCCGCCGCCTACCTGAACGCGCGCTACGGCGCGGGCAGCGTCGAGGCGGAGATACGGGATTCGTATTTTAACATGCTGGAGGTCATTCAGCCGCACATGCACATCGTGCGCCGGGCAGAGGAAGCGTGGCGCGCAGTAGGCGTTGCGCCGTTCACGAACCCCATTCGCGGCGGCACGGACGGCGCGCGGCTCTCGTTCGAGGGGCTGCCGTGCCCGAACCTAGGCACCGGCGGGCTGAATTTCCACGGGCGCTTCGAGTGCATCGCCGTGCAGGATATGGACACGGTGAGCCGCATGCTGGAGGAGCTCGTGTGCATGAAGGAGAAATGAGCGTGAGATTTACCAAGCTGCAGGGCATCGGCAACGATTTTGTTGCTCTGGACGCCGTGCATTTCGACATCCCGAGCCCCGCCGCGCTGGGGCGGGCGCTGTGTGACCGGCGCTTTGGGGTCGGTGCGGACGGCTTGATACTGGCGTGCCCGAGCGCCGCGGCAGATATGCGCATGCGCATCATCAATC
>ERZ824488.2880-NODE-2880-length-14114-cov-3.287574_pt1 | contig 14114 bp, 8 predicted proteins | sample MGYA00519936_ERZ824488 | MGnify/ENA primary metagenome ERZ824488 (study PRJEB31778, sample SAMEA3449153) | human gut metagenome | biome: human gut; feature: human-associated habitat; material: faeces | place: United Kingdom | collected 2010/2012 ... | reverse complement strand
CCCACGGCGAGTAGACACGCTCGCACCAGATATCTTCTCTTCGATTGAACATATCGTAAAGGATCTGAATTCCGAGATGAGACATTCCAATCTCATAGACATCTGGAAAGCACATCGCAAAACGGATGTCCACCTTTTCCTTCTCCTTCATCACTGCATTGACCTCGCCGCCGATGTAGCGGGCCGGTTTTTCGATCTTCATCAGAATATCATCATTTAACGCTAACTTTTCGTTCATATTTACCTCAGGTTATTGATTTTTACATATATTTTTTCATCTGCCGATGCGTCAAACACACAATTCTCCGCATAATCTTTCAGGAATGCAGTACAGCATTCATACATCTGTCTTTGGAATTCGCGCATCTCCTGATCCGTCACATCTTCGTCCGCATCACATCCCGCCATCTGAATTTCAACGTAGCGGACACCTTCTTTGCATTTCATCTGTGATGTGACATATTGCAGATTGGAATCATCGTATTTTCCCTTGATCAAAGCAATCTGATTTCTTGCAAGATATGCCTTTTCCATTTTATTGTTCTTCTGCCTCATCCGGTCATCTTCATCACGCATCGCAGATACCCTGTTAAGCAGTTTCAGCAGCATATCACGGTCAACCGGCTTTAAAATATAATCCGTACATTCATTTTGAAGCGCCCTTCTTGCATACTCGAAATCCGCATATCCGCTTAATATGACAAAATATGCATTCGATAGATTTTCTTTTCGTATCGCTTCCTGCAGATCCAGCCCTGTCATGACTGGCATCTGAATATCTGCAATGATCAGGTCTACACTCTCTTTTTTCAGAAAATCATATGCCTCTTTTCCATTTGATGCAGTCCCTGCAATCATATAGCCTTCCTGTTCCCAGTCGATCAGCACTTTTAATCCCTGAATAATAAAAGGCTCATCATCTACAAGCAAAACCTTTAACATATTTCTTTCCCCCTTTTGCACACCGGTCCATTAACACAGCCTTCAGCAAATGATAAATACTCCATCGGAATGCAGATCGTAATCCATGTTCCCACACCCTCTTCGCCTTCAATTTCAAAGCACACATGATCTTCTGTGTACATTTTAAGCCGCAGGCATGCATTGAGCATTCCCACGCTTTTCTTGTTTTTCAGCATCTCAATATCCGCATTCTGCATATCATGCTGCATCTGATACAACTTCTGCTCCTCAATTCCGCTTCCCGTATCCTCAATCTCGATGTATAATTGTTCTTCCCTTTTATAAGCTCTTACGAAAATCCATCCCGGTGATGCCTTACTTTCGATTCCATGTACACAGGCGTTCTCCACAAAAGTTACAATCGTAAGTTTCGGTATCCGGATCTGCGCACATTCCGGATCAATCTCGAGATTGTAATTCAGCCGGTCACCAAAACGATATTTCTGCAAGGACAGATACGCTTTTACAAATTCAAGTTCCTGTTCAATCTCTACCGAATCATTTCCCCAGTCCACATATTGTCTTTGCATGATCGCCAGTTTTTCGACCATATCTGCCGTCTCGTTTTCTTCCTTCAAAAGGCTTCTCATGCGGATACTTTCCAGCGCATTAAACAGAAAATGCGGATTGATCTGGCTTTGCAATGCCAATAGTTCTGCATTTTTCCTGCCGACAAGGATTTCCTGTTCTTTGATCTTGTTCTTGTATACGGTCTGGATTAGTTCATTGGTCCGTTTGACCATCCGATTGTAATTCCGGATCATGCTTCCAATCTCATCCCTACCGTCTTCGTGTGCCATCTGAACAAGATGCTCACCGTTGACAGACTGGAACACTTTGCTCAGCCCACGGATTCTCTTTGTAAACGAATGATTGAGAAGCAGCACAAATCCCATCGGGAGAACCACATTGATGATCACCAGAAAACCAAGAATCGGAAGAAAACGCACAATCTTACTCCGCACTCTATTATCCGCTTTTAAAACATAAATATCAAGTTTAGCTCCGTGAAGTGTAATGGTCTGTTTGTATCCCATCTTCTGCTGTACACTGATCATGTCAAATTTTTTACCGACACCACTGAAAGGTCCGTTACTCAGTACGATCGCATCCCCTTGACAAATAAGAACTTCATTGTCAAACTTCATTCGTCTCAGCATCCGCATCATACTGTTATAATCAAATTCGATTTGCAGCATCTTTTCCTTATTCTTGGAAAAAAAATCAAGATTCTGCAATAGGATGATCTTACGATGATAGGAATTGGCATATCTCTTACGCTCATATACAAAAAAAAGTCCTTCATTTTCGCCTCGTTCCTTCCACGCTTCATACGCTGCCGTTTCCTTCAGATTTGACATAGTATCAATCTTTCCACCCTTTACCACGGTAGGATTATCCGTATACAGGGTAAAGACGATCTGATTCATGCCGAGTACGTTTTCCAACGTCGAATCCTGAAAAAAATTCTGATATTCCGCGTAATAATCTGAGTTACTCTCATATTGTTTTTCCAAAAAAGAATTCATCCTTCTATTTGTATACATACTTTTAGCAATTTCTCCCGCATTCTCCACCAGTGCACTGATATTATAGCTGACTGCATTCGCAACGTTTGCCATCTCATGATACTGCCGCTGCGATTCCATGCTGTCTTCAATATATAAGACGACACTGTCCGTAATGATCAGCGGTAATAAAACACAGAAAATGTATAACTGTATAAATTTTTTCTTAATAGAAAGATTATCCATATATCTTTCCAATACCTTGATGAACTTTTCGATGATATTCATACCAACCCCTCTAAATTCACACACAACAAAGCGATAAAGGAGCAGATTTTTCGACCTGCTCCTCATTCGTACAACCGATTAAATTCATTATAACATATACGAGACTATATTTAAAATTGTTTCTTGATATTTCTGCACGCTAATACTCAACCGGTGTCTGCGCACCCTCTCTGCGGACCACCAGCGCATCTCTTGAATTCGCATTCGGACCGATGACTGCGACGGTCTGTATCTTATTTTTATCCAACGGCAGGAACGCATTCTCGTTTTTCAACAGAACAAGACTTCTTCTTGCCGCTTCAACAGACAACTTCACATGTTCCGGACATTCTACCTTATCATAGGTAATGTCTTCATACGGGGACGGATAATCCTTCATCATACCCAGACGAATACGAACTTCCATCAGGCGCTCCACCGCTTCTGTGATCTCCTCCTCGGAAACAAGTCCCTTCTCGTAAGCTTCCTGCATATCCTGCAGGAGAGTTTTGCTTCCACACGCCGGCTCTTGCAACACCATGCAAAGCCTCATTCCACCAGTTATATGCCGGAATATTAAGTCGCTCGATCGCCGGTGACTCATAGAGCATCTGGCTCATTTTTTCCTCAACCGTCATCTGTGCAACCAGTTTCTTTGCATATTCTTTTGTCTGTCTACTCATTATTTCATTTTCTCATCTTAAACACTTTCTATCAATCCATCGACTGGCATGTCAGCCATTCAAAATCAGCATAATTTGTACTGTCACTGCCGTTGGAAGACGCATATACACCGACTGTGCATCCTACAAAGCCTCCGGCTTCCTCTGTCGTGTAAGCAAGAAGATCCAGATTTTCCGCAACGGATACATATCCTTTGCCTTCCGAAATCCAGACACGGGCACACTGATTGCGGCACTGCAGGCGGATCTTTAATTTTCCTTTCTTCTCCAGCCGTGTTGTTGCCAGCGTCTGCTCATCTCCGTGAATACAGCTGGTAACCACAAAACAAACTTCTCCATCCACGCGCACCACTTCAAACCGGAGATGATTTTCATTATTCTGGTAAAGCACAAGTCCCGCCGTCTCCGACTCATTTTCCGGATAGAATTCCATTCCGGTCTCTGCGACAAAGCGGTAACTCTTCTGTCTTACACCAAGATATGCACAGTTTGCTCTCTCGGAAATCTTTTCTTTGCGAAGGTACATCCGAAGTGCACCCTCACGTTCAGTCAGCGAATAAATTCCGGATGTCCAGTCCTCGATCGCCACCAGCCGCTGATCCAGCTGTTCTCCCCAGAAATGAATGACATCGGAATTCGTAATTTCTTCCGCAAAGCGATGCTCAGGCATATCGATCGTAAATTCGTCCTCCAGATGTCCGACTCCCGGAGCGATCACCGGCCAGCCGTTCTCCCAGATTACCCTGGCAAGGAAAGTCTCACGCCCCATGCTGCTATGCTTTTTGCAAGGTCTTGATGCAAGCATTACAACATACCAGTTTCCCTTGCCATCATCAACCAGATCTCCATGTCCCGCATAGATGACCGGATAATCCATACCGAGATTGCGGTGTGTGAAAATCGGATTGCGCGGACAGCCTTCAAACCACTGGAACAGCTTCTTACTGCGTGCCACCGTAATACTATGTTCCGGACCGGTTCCGCCTTCTGCGTGGAGTAGATAATAATAACCATCGATCTTGTAAATATGCGGACCTTCCGGCCAGATACATCCCTTTACCGCACCTTTCCAGATTGCCATGCTCTCACCGACCAGCTTCATGGTCTTAAGATCCAGTTCCTGAATCCAAATCTCCCAGTCCCCGTTATAGCGAACGCCCTCCGGATTCGGACGGGTTCCGCAATAATAACATTTGCCGTCATCGTCGAAAAAAAGGCTCGGATCGATGCCCGGGGCATCGTCGCCGAGATAATACGGCTCGGACCACGGTCCTTCCGGATTCTCCGCTGTGACGATAAAATTGTTGCCGTGCGTCACATTGGTCGTGATCATATAAAACAAACCATCATGATAGCGGATCGTCGGCGCATAAATACCATCTGAGATGTCCGCTCCCGCCACAGGAAGCTGCGACGGACGGTCTAAAATATTACCGATCTGCTCCCAATGTGCGAGATCTCTGCTGTGAAAGATCGGCACTCCCGGTGCATACACAAAACTTGAATTGACGATATAATAATCCTCTCCCTTTCTGCAAATGGAAGGGTCCGGATAAAATCCCATTAAAATCGGATTCTTAACTGTAACCATTTTACTCCTCCTTATAACACGTAACCAAATCCTAAAATTGTAAACTTCTTGTCTCTGTCTTCTTCTGCGACTTCAATGCGTACCGTATGGTCGGCGCCTTCATCCTCATTGAACACGATCATCGCGTTGCAGTGCTGCCAGTTGTTAATATGCGGATCCGCCGTCATGCGACGCTCACCGTCCACATCGACATACGCCTTTCCAACGTCCACTTCTCCGGAATCCTTAAAGATCAACACAAGCGCTTTGCAATGGATGCGGATTGTAAAGGCAGCATTCTCCGGCATCGTTGCATCGTACATCCAATTGTACGGAAACTCCGGTGTCAATTCTAACCGGTCATCCATCTCCACACTCTGGAGCTGATCATTTCGTTCTGTATTATTATCTTTGTGCCATCGATCCTGGCGATTGCCACGATCAGCGCCTATTGTAATTTTCGCCTCGTCATAGACATCTTTCTTATCCAGAAGCCGTACATGCTCAAAGCTTTTGCCGATTGCCGGCTTCATCTGCAGCTGCTGTGCAAGCATTCCCTCCTCGGTCAGGCCGCTCTCAAAAGCGTCAAGTCTTGCATGTTCGCTCAAATCACAGCACTCAAACAGATACTGTAAACAGTCTGCCATAATGGTATGGCCGAGGTTGCTCGGATGAAACATATCGTAAAAGAACTGATTTTTTGTCAGAACCCTTCCCTCGTTCGGTTTCTTTGTAAACTGCTCCACCACGGTATCCTTGATACTGACCATCGGCAGATCATACAGTCTGCCGACCGGACTTAAGCGATCCTGCAGATTCCAGTCATTGGCAAATACGGAAAAAAGCAGAACGACCGCCGGATTCCAATCCAGCTTTAAGATCTTGCGCACAAGGCTTTCGTAGCAATCGCCCTTCGTCTCGTCGCCCTCATCGTTGACCGCAAATTCTACGACTACGATATCCGGCTTCTCGCCGTCTCTTAACACATCTCTGTCAAAGCGGAGCATTCCAAGCTCCGACGGGGTTCCTCCAACTCCCGCTTTCACAAATTTAACGTTATCTCTCATCGCAAATCTGCTTTTGAAAAGCTGATAGGACTTATAGGCATAACACTCGGTATTGATCGGTGTTGCTCCCGCCCCCTGCGTGATCGAACCTCCGATATAGGCAAGCGTTACTTCTTTTCCGGCTCTCGCCTTCTCGATCGCTTTGCGGATACGGTAGGTGTTACCCAGATTCATGAGAGAACGCTCGATCATCGTGCAGTACAGTTCCGATTTCGTATCCACCGCTTCTTCTTCCACCTCTTCCGGAGCCGTATATCCGTCGTTCAGATAAAACCGAACGCTGGCTTTTCCTATCTTTTCCGGTACGCTCATGATGAACTTGATCTGTCCCGGAATATAATCATCCTCTGTCCAGGTATAATCCGACAGATAAATGCGCCGTTCCATTCCGTCTCCGGTCAGGCTGCATCGCAGATTGGTTCCACCTCCGTAGAGATCTTTTTTCCCGTACATCTGGAAGATGAACTCCATCTCCTCCTTTGGATTGTCGGTCTCAACAGACACCCCGATGCTGTGTACAAGCTTGCCGAATCCCTCCACCGTCTCCAATAACCGAAGCATGTTCTCATCCGTAATATTTCCGACGATCTGTGCGCTGTTGATCAGTCTTCCGTCACTTTCATAGATAAAGTGGATCGCACTTCCGTCTTCCTGTTTTGCTCCGAAGATTTCTTTATCCTTCATAATGTAAAAATATGGTCTTTTCTTCTCCGGATCCTTTGGTGCTGCCGGTCCATTCATAATCATTACCTCCTTGCCTTCTTGACCTTCTTTTCTTTATACATTTACGCTTTTTTCCTGATTTTCCTGATTCAGATGGATCGGTGCAAAATCAACAACGTTCTTATTACTGCTTGATTTCTTTTGGGATTATGCTTTTCTTGTGATTTGATTATAAAAAAAGCCCCCGCTTGCGTCACGAGGGCTTTTTATGGAATAATTACCGACAAACTATAGTAATTGTATTCCTGTCAATATTTTCTATCGAACGGCTATCTTCATGGATACCGTTTTTGTTTTTCCATTCTTTAAAGTCACGGTCGCCTTGATCGTTACCGTTCCTTTCCTGTTTGCTTTGATCTTACCGTTCTTGTTTACGGTAGCAATCGACTTCTTGGAAGTTTTGTAAGTTACCTTCTTTACATTGTTCTGATTCAGCTTGCTGTCAAGCTTAAACTCCGTTGTTTTTCCTTTTTTAACCGTTGCCTTTGCTTTCTTCGGAGCGATGGTCTTAAGGATTTCTTTTTCAATTCTGGCTGCTTCCTTTGTCGTCAGAAGTACATAATCGCCCTTCTTTCCAAAACTTACATTCAGATTTCCGTCCTCAGCCTTATAGGTCTTGCTGTTGATCAGTTCATATTCACCCGTCTTACGGTTGACAACAAATGCCTTCAGTGATTTATTATTTTTCACATTCTTTGCGGAAACGGAAACCGTGTATTTCACATCACCATTCGCATTCTTAACCTGCAGGATGATCGTAAGATCTTCGGTTCCTGCCGCCTCGGTAAGCTGCTTTACCACATCTGCGGTAAGTGTTCCCTTTGATCCCGATACCGTTGCATTTGCGCTGGTCACATTTCCCTGCGCATCCTTTGTTATGGTTACCGATGCCTCAGCCTTCTTATCGCCGGAAACTGTAATTTCCACTTTGGATGTCTCAATGGTCGTATCCTGTTTTCCGTCCGGTTTCACATCCGGCTTCGTATCCTGTTTTCCGTTCGGTTTCACATCCGGCTTCGTATCCGAAGTTCCCGGATTTACAGACGAGCCGCCGCCATTGCTGCCGGTCTTTCCGGTTAATTCGACCGTACCATATACGTTTGAGCCTGACCAGCCCATTCCGGTCTCATCATACCAACTTAACGTACCGATACGCTTGCCGCCTTTTGCATCGTTGATCTGGAGTTCCAGACCAATCTTGGTTCCGTTTGCCGGCTTGATATCCGTCCACTTGAAAGCAGCCTCAACCACGTATCCGCCATCGATTGTTTTTGTTGCAGACTTGACATTCTCTGCCAGACATTTTTTACCATTGAAGGACTGCTCATTGTTATAATTGATACGATACTGCTTATCGTCCTCTCCATAGGAAGCGGTCTTGCCGTTGTCCTCGTCGATGAACACTTCAAGAGAATCCTGCTCATGCGTCTGAGCGCCTGTTTTATCCAATACCGCGTCGTTTACGGTTGCATATACATAGAGATTGTCATCATCCCAGAGAACCTTTGCATTGGCAGAAGCCTCGGAGCCTTTGTTGATCGTAAGCGGGATGTTTACCGCATTGCCCCATGCGGCATCTGCATCTGCGTCAACCGAAATTGTTCCGTACGGGATCTTCTCGATGCCCGGCTTCATGGTTGCCACTGCATAATACTTGCTGCTTGACTCCTGCTTTCCGGTCAGATCATTAAAGCTTCCTGTCTCCCCGTCATTGTTTACAACAACATCGAGACTGATCTGCTGTGCAACTTTCAAACCCTTCATCGAAACCTTGACGGTTGCCTGATATCCGCCTGCGATCGCAGCAGCAGCTGTTCTTGCAACCGTCACCTTATGTGGTGTGATATCCGATGCCGAATTGTCCGGATCTACATATACCGTAACGGCATCTGCGTCATTTACGGTTGTATCTTTTACTTTTACCTGTACGGTAAGACCGTCTGCATCCCAAACCGGGATAAATTCTGCCTGTACCGCACCCTGATCGATCGTATAGGTTTCTCCTGCAATATTGCCATCCTTCGCCTCTGTAATGGTAACCTTCTGAATCGCCGGCTGAAGTTTCGTTGCATCCACATAAGCCCAATAAGCAGGCTTTGCTTTATAGTTTCCGTCAAAAAGCAGTGGGCACTGTGCAGAGCCGCTTGCTCCGCCACCGAGATTCGACTGGGAATGCAGCCATGAATTCGGCTCAATGACACCCCAGACGGTAATGCCGGATACGTTTGCTCCTTCCTTCTTTAACGCCTTGATCGCCTCATACAGATTCTTATGGCAGTATGCCATCTTGGTGTATTCGCTTTCCTTTGTAGCCGCTGTACCATCGTAGGTACTGCTTGCCTTAAAATCCAGCTCAGTCAGCTGCACTTTGCCGGCTGCCGCTGCATACTTCTTCGCTACACTCTTAAACTGTGCAGCCGAAAAACCGTCCACATTGTAATGTGCCTGCATACCAAAAGCATCCAGTCTGGTTCCATCTGCAGACTTCACGTCGTTGATCAGTTTTACGATACCCTCACACTTGGTGTTGTCTGTCTCTCCGAAGTCATTGTAGTAAAGTTCTACATCATTTGGCGCATATTTGTTTGCATACTTGAAAGCATTGATGATGAATTCGTTGCTCTTGTATACTCTCCACCACATGGAATTGCTTCCATGACGGGTATCCGATGTACTTGTATCACTTGCATCAGAAATAACCTTATCATCACGGTATGTATTGCCATTGACCGCCTCATTTACAACATCCCAGCCATAAAAGAGTCCGTCATACTTTCCGTTTGCAGCCTTTCCAAAATAATGATCAAACACACTGAAAATAAACCACTCCAGTCTGCGGTTCATAGTTCCCTTATCTGCGTATGGCTTTGCAACATCATAGTCCTCGTGGAAGAACCATTCCGGAGTCTGTGAATGCCATACCAGCACATGACCGCGGACGCGAATCTTATCGTTCGGATTAGCATTATTCCACTCAAGAATTTTGTCCAGCATTGCATCCGCGCGTGAGAAATCTAAATTCTCTTGCTTATCATTAACAACCGGCACCTTCAGTTCCTTCCCTTGGAACGTAATTGTTGTAGAATCAACAGACTGTCCGATCTGATAGTTAAACAGTGCATCCGGCTTTAACTCGTTTCCGAATGTCACCGCATTGAAATGCTTCTTGACAAGTGCCATCAACGTATCATCTGAAATCTCACTTGACATGATGGCAGTACCTGCGATCGAACCAGTTCCAAGACTTCCTGTAACGGATGCTTTCCAATCCGGAATGTTCTCTTCGATCTCCGGTTTTGGTTTTGTGATCTTTTTCATGGATACATTTGCCACATAGTATTTTCCCATGATACAGGAACCTGCTTCCTGCCAATCTCCCTGTTCCAAAATACGAATCACAACCTTCTTCGCACCTGATGGAATCTTGTATGTTCCTTCGAATTTCGTCCATTTTCCAGCTTCAAGGACCTGCGCGGATGTACCGGAAATCAGTCCTGTTGTATCATACACCTCCTTATCATTTCCATTCACATAATACGGCTGAAATTGAACAGTTTTCTGAGAATCTTTCAATTTTTTATTTTCAGAATCCTTATAATCATCCGACAATTTTGCCCAAAAAGAAAACTCATATTCTTCGCCTTCGCTTACGTTTTCCGTGATTTCCTGTGCAAAACATTCATATGATTTTGACGGATCTTTGGATCTTGTAATAGCACCACATGTTGTAACACCAATATCAGCTCCATTTTCAACAGGTTCCGCTGTAATCTTGGCGCCTCCTAATGAAGCACTCCAGGATGAGAAATCCTGATTTGAAAAATCTCCATTATCAATGATGTTCTCGCCATGAGTAATCTGGCTTCCGCTTCCTTCTTTTAACGTTACAACCACACTGGTCAAACAAAATGACGCATCATTCTGGGTTGTCATAATTACGACTTTATCAAACGTTCCTTCCGTCTTTTCCGGAACGATCGTATATTGTTTCTGTCCATTCTGACCATAGCATGCTTCCACATCATCATACCAGCCCGATGCATTTGTCATTCCAAGCTTCAAAGCAATAACGCCTTCCTGACTTTTAACATTGAAGGTAACAGACTCTACATTTGCAAGATCAAAGGACTCAGACAAATTCCATACTGCCTGTGGATACTTGTGCTCTGCATCATCATGTTTCAGCACAACATTCCAACCTTCTTCCCCTGATTCACAGGAAGTTCCATCAGCGCCACCTGCAAAAGCCTTTGTCAGCTGGTTCGCGGCGAACGTCTTGGTTGTTGTCTGTGTCTCATCCGCATATACCGTATCAATACCCCAATCCGACGGCAGCATACCGCCTACACTCGTGAGCATCATTGCCGCGGATAGTGCAATACACGCCCCCATTTTCCACATTTTTCCCACTCCTATTTTCCTCCTTAAATAGATTTTCGTGTACCTTAATAGTAGCAAAATCAAAGCCGACAAAAACAGGGAAAAACTATAGAAGAACAGCCGACAAATTGCAGTAAAATAATTCAGGTTTGCCGGCTTGGATTTTGAACAAGGCATGTGATTTGTTGTGATGTTTTAGTGATTTTTGTCCCGCATGCTGGGACACTTCCAATCCTTATTCTGCTTGTTTTAACGTTGTACATAAAATAAATCACGCGCGGCGAAATTTTACATTTACTGGTAAAATAACACCGCGCGTCAATTTACTTAAAGGCTATCTGCGCAAAATTAAAAAAGCCGAGATACCAGATATGAAAATCATGCATGCCTTTTAATTCCTGCCAGATAAAATTATCAGGTTCCGTTAATTTATCGCATAAATCAGGAAGATTCTTTGCAGCTGCTGCCGCGCTGTCATATGCGATCTCATCCTCCGTTCCGCAGATATTGTAAAAATAATCAACGGTATATGGAGTATCCTCTAATATTTTTGCCGTCTTCTCCGCCAGATTGCTGGTCGGTGCTGCGGAAAATGCACCAAAATAACTGAACAGATCCATACATTCTCCGATTCCGATGTTAATCGTCTGCATCCCTCCCATCGAAAGTCCCGCCATCGCTCTGTGCATTCTTGAAGCACTTGGATCTCCTTCCACCGCATAGGTCGAATAGTGCGCTTCCATATACGGGATCAGATCCGAACGCAATTCTTTGCCAAACACATAAAACGAGTTATAATCCGAACCTTCTCTTGCACAGTTTTCGGTGGAGCGTCCGTTTGGTGTCACCACGATGAACGGCTCGATTTCTTTGTAATAGATCAGATTGTCCATCATTCTTTTTACCAGCGAATCCTCATCAACCATTCCCCACTCGGCTTCGTCTCCACCGATTCCGTGCATCAGGTAGAGCACGTTGTACTTTTTATCCCGGCTGTAACCATACGGAAGATAAACATTTGCTTCCTTTGTGATTTCTTTTCCAGCTAGAAAATAATCTTTTGACGGGTAGCGGATATGCTCGATCACTCCGGCCTCATCGGCTCTCTTCTGCTGATATTTTTCCGGAATGCTTTGTGCATTCACATGTACCTTGCCGTTTTCCTGTGCGATCGCCTTTTGGATCATTTCCGCACTGTGTCCCACTTTCTCCACCTTTCCCAATACCTCATTTTCTAATCATCATTTCTAATAGATCCGGTAATTTCCCGATAAAGCAAGCATCGCAAACATATACAAAAAATTGTCGTAATACCGTCTCTCACCGGTTCTAAGAGGTGTATTCCAGAATTTGTCAACACATTGTTTCGCATAAGTTCCGTCCGCAGCCAGTGCACTTTCGGCATTGACCGCAATGATGGCTACCGGATGCAGTGCTTTCTCCTCCAGTCTGGTTCCGTCGGTCAAAAAGACACCGTCCCAGTGATCCTTCTGATCCTCGCAGTAGAATTTCTGGAATTTCTCTGCAATCTGCACCTGCCACGGGTCCTTGTCAAACCACAGATGGTCCATCGCGATATTTGCGATCGTGCGATAGGCATCACTGTAATACCAGTCGTGGCGGCCGAAGATCTCCTGATGCGCGCTGTGCGGGGTTCCGTCATAATCCGCATACTCTGCCGACAATCCGGTATCCGGATGACAGGCTTTATGCAGGTAGGCCCGGCTTGCTTCGGCAGCGCCTTTCCAGAACTTACGATCCTCCTCATCGGCATATTCCGCAAAAAGCTCGTAAAAATGCGGCAGATGATACGATGGATCACTAAAATCCAGTCCCGGGACAAATTTGATCAGTTTGTTGGAAGGCTCCCACATCGGATCGCCCGGATGTCCCGGTTCTCCCTTATGCACACACTCATGCAGGATCGCTTTTGCCTCCCTGCTGTAATTAAAAATGCCCTCTCCGTCTCCCCATCTTCTTGATGCAAAGAACAATGCCATAGCAAAATACTCTTCCCCGTCCGGTGCCGGTCCGTCCGCATTTCTTGTGCCGTCCAAAGCGCAGGACCATGCAAAATAATTCTTTCCCGGTCCTTCATCCATATACATATAAGTTCTTGTCCACTTCCACAGACGGTCAAATTCCTCTTTCTTATCCAGCTGTACACAGACCATCATGCCATACGACATGCCCTCGGTCCGCGCATCATGATTGCCGGTATCTTCCATAAATCCCATATCCTCCCCGGCTTCATGGTAAAAGCGCTCCTCTTCGCTGCCATGAAAAATCGTCTCAAATGTCTCCTGTACTCTTTTTTCGATTTCTTCTTCCGAATAACCATACTCCGCAAATACATTGCGGTACTGTTTTGTTTCATAAGCTCCTGCCATATTTTTCTCCTTCCTCTTTCGGTCAGCCCTTGCCAAATTTCCTTTCCGCAAATGGACTGACATGCTCCTCACTGTATTGATATATGATCAGCTCCTGCACCGATACGTTTCTGTCGGTCCAAGATAGGCTTCTGCCGGTTTGTTTCCATGGGGATAGATCACGATCTTCTCAAGCACAAAGCCCGGCGTGACCGGATAGACCCTGATCGTATTGATTCCCTGTTCCAGTTGCACCGGTACACTCCGGCACCGGATCTGATCCAGCACACCGCGCGCCCACACAGGCTGATGATCTCCGATCTTAAAATCATCCGTAACGGCATCCAAAATCTGCATTGGAACGCCGTTCACGGACACTGCATACTGCAATCGGTTCTCTGTTGTCACAGGATTTGACGGCTGCATATAAAATTCCGCTTCATAATCCCCCGCCTGCTTTGTCACGATGCTGTATTCGATATACGGTGCCCCATTCTCTGCATCTGCGTAGGAATCCGTCGGAAATGCTTTCATCGCAGATAAAGTCTTTCCGTAGCCGGCAAGACATTTCCATTGCATCGGTT